>DSTFI04003__coassemble_1315_pt1 | contig 4714 bp, 4 predicted proteins | sample DSTFI04003__metabat2_high_PE_012 | metagenome-assembled genome bin DSTFI04003 | reverse complement strand
TGTCGTTCAGTCCTTCATCTGATTACTCAGACTACTATGACCTCGGCTGACTTCTGGCTTACTCAACGCTACATCACTGCACCGCTTGTTTCTGTGGAAATTAAACTTATTCCTCTTGTCGGAAACGTGTAGGCCAGATCTCCCCGGGTAAGAATATTAACTTTCGTACCATGTCATCGTTAGCTTTACTGAGACCAACTTCGAGTAGTATTGGACTTCAACTTGTCTAGCAGCCTTATCCAGTTAATTTCAGCCTTATAGCTACTTCTTGTTCATCGATGCAGTACTTTGCCTTAGACTTCCTTCAGATTCCACCTCACGGTGGACACCCTTGTCCTCAGCTCATGGTTCCGACTACTACGGCTCATAGCGGACTTTCACCACCTAGCTAATACCCATACCGGGCGCACTAAAAAACAGCGAGTAATTTTTACTCGCTGTTTTAGACTAATTGGGCTAGCTGGATTCGAACCAGCGCATGACGGTACCAAAAACCGTTGCCTTACCGCTTGGCTCTAGCCCAATAATAAAAGTGGAGGAGGGTGGATTCGAACCGCCGAACCCGAAGGAACGGTTTTACAGACCGTCGCGTTTAGCCAGACTTCGCTACTCCTCCATAACAACGTGATAGTTAAGTAGTAACAATCAACGTTTATTATAATATCGAACTTCGCCTAAAATTGCAAGGACTTTTTTGAGAAAAAACAAAAAGGGAATGTAACATAAATACTTTTACTAAGTTCAAATACGAACAGCGCGGTCCCTGGGAGCATGTTCGACCTTAGCTCTATCTTTAGAGTAACAAAAAAGTTCAGAACGATTGTTTTTTCGTTCTGAACTAATCTTAGGTTGTTTCATCTTAAATAATTGCAATTTACAAGCAGGTTAATTTACACCATCCATCAAACTGTGAATCTTCTTAACAAAGAACATCAGAATGATACCAAAGACGATACTTACGATTCCGACAATCATGAAGTAAGGTACTTCAGTTGCGGATGAGTAGTACTTAACGATTTGGGCATTCACAGCTTGACCAGCTGAATCAGCCAAGAACCACATACTCATCATTTGAGACTTAAAGGCCTTTGGTGCAAGTTTAGTCGTTACTGACAAACCAATTGGTGAGATTAACATTTCACCAATTTCAACGATAAACCATGAACCAACTAACCAGAATGGACTAACACGACCTGCTGTTCCGTACATCATTCCTGGGAAAGCCATTAAGATGTATGATAATCCAGCAAAGACAAGCCCTGCAGAGAACTTACCAGGAGCACTTGGTTGACCCTTCCAGTGATCCCATAGAGCAACGAATACTGGTGTCAGGATCATAATGAATAATGGGTTCAAAGTCTGGAAGTTGGCAGCTGCAAAGTGCCAGCTACCAATGTGAAGAACTGTCCGTTGTTCAGCAAATAATGCTAAAACAACTGAACCAGATTCTTCAATTGCCCAGAAGATTGCGGCTGCAATGAAAAGCGGAATATAGGCAATAACCCGTGACTTTTCAGGCTTAGTAACCTTCTTGGAATTTAACATCATAATGAAGTAGTAAATTGGCAGTGCAATTGCAATAAACGTAATGATGTTAATAATGTTCGTAATATTAAGCTGACCCATAGCGGCTAACAATCCAAGAACAACTACTAAGACTGCAACACCAACAAGTGTCCAGATAATAATTGGCCGTAAATCATCTTTTTCAATTGGGTCATTAGGATAAAGGCTATCCTTAGAAAGGTACTTCCGACCATCAAGGGTATATTGCAGTAATCCGAAGAACATTCCGATTGCGGCTAGTGAGAAACCAGCATGGAAGTTCATTTCATTGCCGAACAAGTGGAAGCCAAAACCATTAGCAGCCCACGGAACAGCCCATGGAGCAACAGCAGCACCCAAGTTAATCCCGAAAACAAACATACTAAAACCAGAATCACGCCGTTCGTCATCCGGACTGTACAAGCCACCAACCATTTCAGAAACGTTGGGCTTTAATAAACCAGTACCAACAACAATCAAAGCAATTGAAACATACAATGCAGCAACGCCAGCTGGCAATGACAAGGCAATGTGCCCAAACATAATCAGCACACCACCAATGAAGACAGTCTTTCGAGAGCCCCATACACGGTCAGAAAGCCACCCACCAACAACACTTGATAGGTAAACTAATGAACCATAGATCGCCATAATTGAAGCCGCTGTGGCTTGGTCCATCCCCAGGCCACCCTTAGTTACGGCATAGTACATGTAGAATAGCAGGATGGCACGCATCCCGTAGTAACTAAACCGTTCCCACATTTCAGTGAAGAACAGCGTAGACAGCCCTCTTGGTTGACCAAAGAAAGCTGTATCTAAGTTTCTCTCTTTACTCATACAATTCCTCCAAATAATATCTTCAGGAGATAAAATAAGATGTGAAGGTTAATTAATTTTTAAAAACTTTCACATTAAAAATTCAGAATACAACTATTATAGGCGTCTAATCTGGAAGCGTCAATTCAAAAATAAGTTTTTGATGAGAATAAACCGCGATAGCAAGCCGTTTATAGTACAATTAATTAAATTTAAGAATAAAGTTATTAAGCGTTTTAGCATTCTTTTGTTAATAATTTTAAGTTAGGCTCCATTTTACACCTAATTTTATAAAGTTCCTCTCATTTTCAATGTATAAAAAAACTGGAAAGAAAATTATTCTTTCCAGTCGACTTATGAACTCCGGCAGTCAGACTCGAACTGACGACAACCTGATTAACAGTCAGGTGCTCTACCAACTGAGCTATGCCGGAATAATATGTTATTGCTATCTCAACAACGAAATTTATTATACAGGAAAATATCGTAAGTAGCAAGCAGAGATTTCAATTTATCAATTAACTTTCTCGTAATGACGAATTATTTGCCGGTTAACAATCTATCGACTATAATACTTATGAAAAGTAAGGGAGTTTTAAGGAGGTTTTTAATATGGCTAATACACTTATCCTTTATTTCTCCGCCACAGGAACCACAAAGAAAGTGGCAGAAAAAGTGGCTAAAAAACTTAATGCCGATATTGCTGAGATTCATCCAGAGAATCCATATACCGATGAAGACCTTAATTGGCATGATGAAACAACCCGTGCAACTGTTGAGCAAAAGCAAGAGCACGATGGTCGTGTTCCAATCAAAGATGACTTGCCATCACTTGATAATTATGACAATGTGGTAATTGGTCACCCCATCTGGTGGGGAATTCCACCACGCTTAATCGCTACCACCATCGACAGACTTGATCTTAACGGCAAACACTTGGCAACCTTTGGAACATCAAGCAGTACCGGTTATGATCGAGCACAATCTAATATTGAACGAACCATTAAGGAAAATAACTATAATGTTGAATTGAATAAGGGTAACGTCCTCAATTCACAATCAGTAATTGATAGCTGGTTGAATTCACTATCCTTAGCTCGTTAACCATCATTACAGGATCCAATTTGCTAATTAGTAGCACTTTGGGTCCTTTTTTTAGTTACTATGATGTACTGGCCAGCCTCTTTATATCTAAACATACAAAAAAGCCTACACAATAAACTTTTACAGCTTACTCTGCAGACTTCTAATCGGCTTATTTAATGCTAACTAGAGGAGTCGAACCTCCGACCTTCTCTTTACGAGGGAGATGCTCTACCAGCTGAGCTAAGTTAGCATAACTAATCAACGAATACTATTGTATCATGCTAATTAGTTAGTGAAAACACTTAATTTAAATTAAACTATATTCTTCTCCTCAAAATCCAGCTTATTTGAATTGAAAAAGAAGAAATGCGACATCAATAACAATCCCCACTACAATATATAAGATACCGAAAGATTGATGATGCTTTGCAATATACTCGTCCTTATCTTTCTTGCCAAGTACTTGCCCATACAGGAGTTGATAATACTTGGTGTTTCCGCTATATATTTGCCATCCTAAATATATAAGCAATATCCCAATTCCTATCCCCAGTAAAAATGCAACTACCAACAAAATCACCTCATTTTGAAATCATCAATTACTAACTTTCAGCGTTTATGAAGTTTACATTGATATTGCTTATATCCATCATTTAAGTAATTAGCGATATGACTTGGCTATACGGAGCTAATTTTTGTTTCAAAATAAATCGAGAAAATATTCTTCCCATATATTTTCATAAAACTTAATTGTTTCCTTAGCAGTCATGAATTGGTTATCAAACGTGCTGCTCGCCCCATGTTTCATTGATAGTTGATATCCAAGTCCATGTGCCATTTTAATAGTAGTATCTACACAGTATTCTGTTTGTGCACCACAAATTTCTAATTCTCGTACCTGAAGATTATTTAACGTTTCTTGTAATTTTGTCTTATAAAATGAATTGGGATGAGTCTTATTAATATAAAAATCATTCCTCTGATAATTTAACTCACTAATAAGCTTCCACTCGGTAGAGTCCTTTAATAGTAATGAATTTTCATGTTGAATAAAAACAACCGGTAATTCTTGAGCACGAAAAAAAGCTATTCGCTCGTTTATAAGCTTTATAAGAGATTTTAAATTAAAAATATCTTTAGAATTATGGCAAACACCGTTTTGTAAATCAATTACTAATAATGCCTTGGTCATCAAATTTCTCCTTTAGATACGGCAGATTGTAAAATTTAAGTTGAACATTTAAGTGGACAGAAAAACCCATCAAGG
>DSTFI04003__coassemble_741_pt1 | contig 12161 bp, 7 predicted proteins | sample DSTFI04003__metabat2_high_PE_012 | metagenome-assembled genome bin DSTFI04003 | reverse complement strand
AATTGGTAGTATTATTTATTTGAGTCCAGTGGCTAACTTATTCTTGAAATTTAGGTTTCGCTTACGTTCTCCAGTAATACCAAACAAACTAGCAATAGCTGTTACGGCTAATCCTGCAAGGGCAAGATGAGAGCCGTTTTGGTTAGAGGTTTGTGGCAACTTCTGTCCTTGCTGTTTAGTTTCTGTAGATTCACCAATATTTTGTACTGGTGTTTCGGAAACCTTTGTAGTATCAACAGTTACTTCTTGTTTGTGTGGAGCTTCCGAAGTATTAGGAACGCTTGGTGTACCAGGAACTTCTGGATTAGTTGTTGGTGTTTCTGGCGTTGTTCCAGGAACATCAGGGGTGGTTGGAACAACTGGTGTTTCTGGGGTATTAGGTGTGCTTGGCTGTACAGGGGTTACCGGTTTATCTGGGGTGGAAGGTTGTGGATTCCCACCTGGATTATTTTGCGGTTGGGCCTTGAAGACGACCGTGATGTTAACTGGAGCAGAGTCGTGTTTAATGCCAGCGATTTGCTTAACGGCATTATCGCCTAAGACGTCAGCATGACTAGCATCATTCGTAGCGGAGATGAGATCGAAGCCGGCTTGCGCAGCAATGGCAACCGCATCAAATGACTTCGGTTCGTCATAAGCGAATTGATCATTCTTATCCGCCCGCGTCCCAGTGAAGGTCAAGGTCTGCGAATCAGCCTTCCGCGAAGTCGAAGTAATCACGTGACCATTTGCATCTTGGAAGACGTATTTAATCGTTTCCGTAACGTTCTTGGTATCAGTTAGGTCAGCTTGCGGTTGGGCCTTGAAGATGACATTGACGACGACATTTGGAGTGTTGTGGTTAATGCCTTCCAGAGCTTTGACGGAGTTACCGTCTAAGACATCAGTGCCATCAGCAGTCTTAGCTGAGATGAGCTTGAAGCCGAGTTGCGGATCAATGGTAACGGCGTTAAAGGTTTTACCGTCGTCATAAGTGAATGGATCAGAGTCCTTAGAACCATAAGGTTTAGTACCAGTGAAGTCCAATTCAGCATGGTGATCATCACGAGTAGGTGTGTTGAGGACCTGACCATTTTCATCTTGGAAGATGTAATGAACAGTTTCCGTAACCTTCTTGGAAGTATCAGTGATTGGAGCATGACTTGCCTTCAAATACACAATAAACTCATCAGGCGTTGCACTAGCTGTTGAGATATTACCAAAATTATATGAACTAATCTTATTTTTATCGCCTGAAGGGGAGATAGTCGTTTCGGTATTACCTGATTTGCTGGCAACGTGATCAATATTGTAGCCTTGGTTTATGAGATCTACTAATTCCTGTTCAACGCCATTAAAGGAAATAGTGGTGCCAGATTTACCTTGGAACTTAAACCCATCGCTTGGGCCAACGACGTTTCCAGAATCATCCTTAAATATTAACTTAGTTGTGATGTAGTTAGATGGGTCATCACCATTTGGCCCTAAATTAGATCCAGAATAACCAATTTTGGCAAACCAGGGACTACCTAAAACTCCAGAAACATTTTTTGAAGTAGTTTCACTTTCATTTGAGATAGCAACTTTTATGGTATCAGTATCTTCCAATGCCTTTTTCAGTGTCTCGTTTGAAGTGTTAGCAGAAAGATCGTCAGTACCACCAAAGTTTCCTTTTTTATTTGCTTCTGCGTTAGCGACATCTTCCGAATAGCTTCTAATGTTATCGGGCATTGTAAAACCGCTTGCAGAAACACCTAAGGGAGAAATTGCACCGTCTAATTCGACCTCAGGATTTGAAATTTTAACGTGATAGGTTCTTGTAACTACACCGTTTTCGATTTTTTCTTCATGAGTAACGGTGACGCTACCGTCTGGTAACTGTGCACCTTTAGTATCTTTGTCTTGAGTTAGAATATTATTATCATTTTGAATTGGGTTAGACAATTCGTGAGTGTGATAGTAAGCAATAGTTTTTTTAATTTGATTAGCAAGATCCGTATCGCTAGTCCAGTTGTAGGTTAAATATGGGTTTTGACCCACAATAACAGTAATTGCAAAGTTATTACTTGCACTCTTGGAAGGATCCTTTGCTTTGATAGCAATGGAAACTGCTTCGTTGTTATACCAGTTGGTGTATATTTGAACGTGGTTATTTTTGTCCCATATTCTGTTGATTGAAAAGACTACACTAGAGCCATTCGATTGATTGCATTGAAGAATTTTTCCGTGATAGATATATTGTCCACCAATGGTTAAACCACTAGCACTAACTTTACCGCCGATATTGACGTCATTGGTTGGGGTGTAACCAAACAACTCTTGATTTTGATTTTTGTCACTGGTGTATTGGTAAACGAAAGGCTTACCAAAATTATGATCAGTTACTGAAGTAGGCTTACGTATGGCAGGATTTGCTGTCCCTGAATTCCATTTTAAGTGAAATGTATCTGTAAAGCTTGAACCAGAATTACCGAAGAATTGGTTGACTGCAGTATTGAAGACAAGGCGGTAATACCCATCCATCTTAAAGACATGTCCAATAGTAGTTCCCTGATATTTAGCATCAAAGCCATCACTTAATTGAGTATCGTAAGGAAGAATTTTTCCGTCTTGTAATGGGAGACCAAGATGAAAGTCCAAATAATCACCATTTTCAACGTGATGAGTTAAGTTAATGGTAGCGTTCAACTGTTCATATCCACTATTTGTGGTATCACCAGGATGGAGTTCAACAGTAGAGCTGGATATATTAAAATTATTTGGGTCAAGAGCTTGTTTACCAGGAATTAAAGTATAATTTAAGTTTTGATCCCATTCATTATTTGCAATGTGATAAGTAGTATTACCTAGCTGAACATCATTACTACTGGAAAATGATCCGTTATTAATTGCCATAAATGGTGAAGGTAAGCTATTGTTATAGGAAACATAGCCACCATCGTCTTCTTTTAATTTAGCAGTTAGGTTAATTTTAGCAGCTACTGGAGCTCCATAATATGGTGTATTAGGACAGTTGATTTTTATATAGTCTTCACCGTTTTTACCGATACCATGCAAAACTTCTTGGCTACTAATAGTGTAATTGCCATACGCATAACTAGCAGTTACTTTGCCGTCAGCAACAAAACCCTTAGGAATCAATAGTAGGTAACTATTAGGTGTATCATAAAAAAACCCAGACTTTGAACCGGTACCGCCAAATCCTTGTATTTGATAGGCTATTTCAGCAGTATCGCCATCTTTAAAGGTTAAATAGTTCTCGTTCCCGCAGTGGTATTTTTGAATGAGCTAATCGCACCTGTAAAGTGAAAATCTTTTAAGCTGTCTTCAACCTTACTTTCGGTTAAGTTCTTCTTCAAAATATTAGAATTAATTTGTTGATTATTCTGAATTTTGAGAATTGAGGACTGCTTATCTTCATAATCTTGATCTTTATTAGCAGATTCATCTTCTTTATTTGCAACATTAGAACTTTGTACGACCGCTTTATCACTTTTTTTCTCATTAATAGTAGTCGGAGCAGGTTGTTCGGCTTCTTGTGGAGAATTAGTTGTTGAAGGAGCAACATTAGTCTTATCAGCTGATTCTTGGGAAGCAGGTAAGGTTACTTCTTTTACATCTTTAATATTTGAAGAATCGTTACTAATATTGCTAGATTCCTCATTATCATTTGTAGGCGTACCTTCTGCTGCTTGAGCAGTGGCTGCACCCCCCCATATTAAGAATGCGCCCAGTAAGACAGAGGTTACACCGGTCGTTAGTTTACGAATACCAAACCGCTGTTTAACTTTGCTTGTATTTACGATTAGCTTTTTCCGTTTTTTATCTATCCACTTATTCATAACCTATCACACTCCCAATTTGTAATACGGCTTAATTATAACATTGATAATAAAAACCATCTTATAAAGATAAGAAAAATTAGTGCATTAACTTTTAACTAAGTAATCATCTTTAAAATGAATTGCTTGTATTTATATAAGAGAGGTACAATAAAGCCGACTATGTCTAGAAATGATTATTTGGAGGGGTAATTAATGAAAGATAGTTTCAAAAATAAATTTTTGATTAGTACTGCTATCTTGGCGGGAATTACGTTGATCGGGGCAACGAATACTGCTCATGCGGCTGATAATCCACAGGCAACAAATGCTACTGGTCAGTCAACTGCTAATCAGTTGAAAGCTAAATTAGCTAGTGATCAGCAAGCTGTTAATGATTACCAACAAAAGGTTAGTCAGGACCAACAGAATGTCGCTAGTGATGAAGCAGCATTGCGGAATGCTCAGACTGCTCAAGAACATGGTCAATCAATTTTGTCAGCTGCTCAGCAAAGGCAACAAGCAGCTCAAAGTGCATATGATCAACAACTTGCTGATGTTCAAGCTAAGCAAGCTACTGTAGATCAAGATCAACAGGATCTATCCGCAGCTCAGGAACAATTAAATGCTGCTCAGTCAAGTGCTGGCTCAGCATCTAGTTCTGCATCGACAAGCAGTTCCTCAGCTACTAGTTCTTCGGCAAGCACTAGTGGGTCTACCAGTGGTTCATCAAGTACAAGTAGTAGTGCATCATCTAGCACTAGTGGCAGTGCTTCTGCCGGCTCCAGCGCTACATCCAGTTCATCATCAGCTAGTTCAGTTGCCACTCTTCAACAGGCTCAAGCTGCTGTTCGGGATGCTCAATCAAAGCAAGAAGCAGCTCAAACAGCCTTTAATCAGGCAAGTGATGATGTAGATGCGAAGAGTACCGCTGTTGATACCGCTCGACAAGCTGCTGATCAGGCCAATCAAAAAGTAAATACAGACCAAAACGCTGTTAAGACTGCTCAACAAAAGGTAACTGATCTCCAGAATGCTTCTCATGTAGATGTTGCTGCACTCCAACAGGAAGTTAGCCGGCTTCAAGAAAAGCTTCAAAACGATCAGCAAGCAGTTACGGATGCCCAAAACAAATTAAACCAAGCACAGACTGGATTGGAAACAGCCAAGCAGGCAGTGGATAATGCTAATGATGACTTAACTAAGGCCCAACAAGATGCGAAGGCTGCTCAGGATAAACTTACTGCTGATCAAAATACTGCTTAGGGCAAACAACAGGCAGCTCAAAGTGCCAAGGAAGCAATGGAGCAAGCTAAGGCTAAGTTGGATGCATTGAAGAACGGCACTGCCAGTGAGAGTGATCCGGTTGCTCAACAAGCTCCAGCTAAGGTTCCGGCAGGGTTTGCAGAAGGGATGGCTGGGTATGTTTTGGGTGGAACTAACACTCAAGGCAATATTGATTATGCCCGTAAAGCACTTACTGATAATGGTTTTGATCCGGATGCGGTTAATAGTATAGGCAATATAGGTATCACAATCGGAAAAGACGGTAAATATGAGTACATCTTCCACTACAAAGATAATTTTAAAGATGATAGTCAAAAAGATCAGGATACAGAGGTTAATTTTGATGGTGACAAGCTTGAATTAACTACTGAGCAGAAGCAGGAAGTTACATCCTTTGTAGCAAATATTGTTAACCGAATTCGACAAAATATTCAATCCCAGCCAAATGGCAAAAAATATAGTCTTGGATTCCTAAAGGTATCACCATATGCTACTCAACTTGGCGAAAAAATAGTGGATTCAGCTTATAATCACGGCTGGAATAAAGCAATTGAAACCGCTAAGACAGGTTCACCACATAATCTGAATGGACTGAAAGAGGCGGCTAATCAGGCGGGAGTAAACACTCAATTTGTTGGTGAAAATATGTCTAGCGGCCTTCTTTTCCGGTTGAACGATGCTAATAAAAGAAATTCATTATCAATGGCTGAGATTAAGGAGAGCTTATATATAACCATTATGTCTATGATGTACAGTGATAATAATGGTGGAAAGCCAGGATTTGGTGGTCACACAACAGCCTTCTTAAACGATCCGCAGGAAGGAAATAATAATTTTAATTATATAACTAAGGATCCAAAGGTTAATCAATATTTAGCTGTTTCCTTTAATGATAATGATGGTAGTATCCACTTTAACTTCATCAGCGACGCTAACGCCACCTCTGAAGTTAAGGCTAAGTTAGCTCAAGGTGCTACAACTCCAGGGGTTGATCAACAGTCTAGCGCTAGTCAAGATGATATTAAGTCTGTTCAAGATGAATATAACCAAAAGAAGACTGCTTCTGATAAGGCTGAGCACGATGCCCAGGATGCATCAGAAACTGTTGAAAATGATCAAGCAGAAGTAAAGACAGCTTCTGATGCTGTTACAACTGCTCAACAAAAACTTGATTCAGCTAAGAAGAAGGCTCAAACAGCTCAAGAAGCAGTGACAACTAAGCAACGAGAGGTTACTGACGCGCAAGCTAAAGCCAATGCAACCCAAGGTCAAGTTAATGAAAAGAAGGCTGCTTTAGATGCCGCTGGTAAATCAAAGGACGACCAAGCTAAGGAATTAAACCAAGCTAAAGCAGATCTGCAAACTGCTCAACAGACCTTAGCTGCTGATCAAAAGGATCAGAAAACTAAACAACAAGCAGCTCAAAATGTCCAATCAGCTTTGAAGAAGGCTCAGGAGACTTTAACTGCTAAGAAGAGTGCTTTGGATAACGCTAAGAAAGAATTACTGAGTGCTCAGGATCAATTAAATCAACTAGAAGGAAATAAGTTAAAGAATAGTTTGGCAATGCAACTCTTTGCGCAATCATATGCAAAATTTGCTGCTGCAATTCCTGGTGAAATAAGTAATTTATCTGCCCGTGTTGAGAAACTTCAAAAGAAATTGAGTAATGATCAAGCAGCGCTGAAGGACAGCCAAAAAGTCTTAGCTACCAAGAAGACTGAATTGGATGCCGCAAATGCTGCACTTGTTAAGACTACTAGTGATACTACAATTGCGGATCTAAAGGCTCAGCTTCAAAAGGATCAGCAACAGTTAGCCCAGGATCAAGCAACTTTGGCTAAGTACCAGCAAGCTGTCAAGGATGATTTAGCAGCCTTTGCACGACTACAACCGGAAACTACTGGTTCACAAACCACGGATCAAACAATTGGTGAAACTGGTGAGAACGGCTCTGAAAAAGTGACAACTCAGGGTCAAAAAGTTGCAGGAACTACTACTGTTTATCGACCGACTAATGGTGTAGCTACAACTGTAGCCTTTCCAGTAGCAACTGCTAATAGTTCGATTGCTCATCAACAAGCCCCAAGTGTTGTTATTAGTCACAAGGCTCAATCACGGTTGCCACAAACTGGTGATTCACATAACCTAACTGCATTACTAGGTCTTGGCCTTGCCGGACTTGCTGCATCGTTTGGTCTTGCACGCAAACGTGAAGATTAGCTAAACTCGATTATTTATAAGTTTTAAAGCAAACCTAAACACTTTTTTACTTAGATGTTTGGGTTTGCTTTTTATTTTTAATAAATACTTATATTTTGATAAACGAGTTTTGACATTTTTAATATTAGGGTCTACAACTACATGTTAAATGGCACTGTAATGGTTGACTTGAATTAAGTTAATACTCGATAAATTATTAAAAAGTAAGTGAAGTTAGGTGCAGATGGTTACTGTAGAAGAACAACAATTGACTGATGCGCTGACGGCAAAGTTAACACGAACGATCGTCTTAGTGGACGTTGATGGTACTCAGCAAGAAATCAAACAAACTGTTCGTTTTCAACGCAGTAAGGTACCAACAGCAGATGGGCAAGTAACTTATAGTTAATGGGTTATCCAACCTGATTCACCAAAGGAATGGGCTGAATTTGATGCTCCTGAAATTAAAGGCTGTGCACCTGATCGGGCATTTTTGCCAAGTGAACAGGTAAATGCCTGGACTCCTGATTCAAAGATCGTAATTGTCTACAATAAGTTTGATAATGAACGACTTGATGACCGGTATACCAAGACCAGTTCACGTCCACCGTTGATTCATCGTCCAGCTGAACCAAAAAAGACAAATATTCTTCATGGTCTTGGACTACGGATTGCCGGGTTAACTTCACTATTTGGTTTGCGTCATGCAAATTAAAATAAATTTTATTAAAATATCGATTGCTAAATAACGCCAGATGTAATATGATAATGGCGAATATTAAACACGGATGCATTTCAAGTAGATCATTCAGAGAGACAACGGTAGGTGCAAGTTGTTGATCGAAACTCCGGTGCAAGTAAATGTGGGCGGGTAATGCCGCACGGTTGATGGCCGTTATCCATCGCGAGGGTGACATTTAACTGTCAAACTTGGGTGGTACCGCGGAACTAAGAGCCATTTCGTCCCAAAATATTTTGAGGATGGAATGGCTCTTTTTGTTAGGAGGATACAATGTTAGATATTAAGAAGATTCGTAAAGATCCCGAATTCTTTAAGCAAAAATTAGCTACTCGGGGCGTTAAGGCTGAAGAAATTGATGAAGTAATCGAACTTGATCAAAAGCGTCGTGACTTGCTTCAAAAGACTGAAGCTTTGAAGGCTCAACGGAATGATGCTTCAAAGAAGATTGGTGAAGCTAAGCGGAATGGTGAATCAGCTGACGATGCAATCAAGGAAACCCGTGAATTGGGTGACCAAATCAAGGAACTCGATGAACAAGTTGAAGCAAATGATGAAGTCTTCCACGATAAGATGTCTCGCTTGCCAAACATTCCTCACGATGGCGTTCCAGTAAGTTTGACTGAAGAAGGTTCCGTTGAATTACGGAAGGTCGGCAAGATCCGTGACTTTGATTTCGAACCAAAGCACCACTGGGATGTTGGTGAAAACTTGGGAATCCTTGACTTTGACCGTGCGCGGAAAGTTTCTGGTGCCCGGTTTGTTTACTACCTTGGTTTAGGTGCCCAGCTTGAACGTGCCGTTTACAACTTCATGCTCGATGAACACATGAAGGACGGCTACACTGAAGTATTGCCACCATACATTGTTAACGCTGCTTCAATGTACGGAACCGGTCAATTCCCTAAATTTAAGAAGGGTGTTTACCAAGTTAACTGTGAAGATATGACCTTGATCCCAACTGCCGAAGTACCATTGACTAACTACTACCGTGGCGACGTTATTCCGGCAGAAGAATTGCCAGTTTACGTTACAGCCTTGACACCATGCTTCCGTTCAGAAGCTGGGGCCGCTGGGCGAGATACCCGTGGTTTAATCCGGATGCACCAATTTAACAAGGTTGAAATGGTTAAGTACACGAAGCCAGAAGATTCATGGGATGAATTGGAAAAGATGACCGCCAATGCTGAAAACATCTTGAAGAAGCTCGGTTTGCCATACCACGTCATTACATTGACTACTAGTGACATGAGTTTCACCGCTTCCGAAACCCATGACCTTGAACTTTGGATGCCAGCTCAAAACAAGTACCGTGAAGTATCAAGTTGTTCAAACTGCCTGGACTTCCAAGCTCGCCGGATGCACACTCAATACCGTGATGAAAATGGTAAGTTACAATACGTTCACACCTTGAATGGTTCAGGTCTTGCCGTTGGTCGGACCGTTGCCGCTATTTTGGAAAACTACCAAAACGAAGATGGTTCCGTAACCATTCCAGAAGTCTTAGTTCCATACATGCACGGTGTTACTAAGATCACCAAAGAAAACGCGGTACCGTTTAAAAAGTAGAGTGTGAACCGCGACGGACTAGCCACCGAGTACTAAGGAATCCCGGACGATGATTGTTTACAATCAAGGACGGGATAGTTAGACGGAGGTGGCGGTCGCGGTGAGCAGATCTTGACTATGTTGCCTAGAACCACTAGCTCTAACAAGTCTCTGCCGAAACATAATTAAACCAGGAATAACCTCCTTAACAGGTGGTTGCTCCTGGTTTTCTTTTGAATTTAGTTAAAAAGTCCATTTTTTCCGTTCTTTAGTTAGTAGGAGGCGAAAAAATGAACTTAATTCAGAAATGGGAAGATGCCGGATTATCAAATGACTTTGTTTTCAGTAAGGTGATGATTGATCCAAAGATTTGTCAGGAAGTAATTCAACGTGTTTTACCGGAGTTGAAAATTGATCATATCAAACTACCAAATAGCCAAGAAGAGATTAATTTTGCTCCAGATACGAAGGGAGTCCGCTTTGATGTATTCACTCGGGATACGAAAAATAATTGCTATGATATAGAAATGCAGGTTGCAGATGAAAAAGATCTGTTAAAACGAGCGCGATATTACTAAGCGATGACATCACTTGATTCGTACGAAAAAGGGAAAAATTACCAAGAAGCTAATAATTCATATGTGATTTTCTTTTGCTGCTTTGACCCGCTTGGCTTAGGTTTGCAGCAATATACCATTCATCGACACGTTGATGGAAGTCCAGAACATATCGCAGACGATGGGGCAACAACAATTTTCTTAAATATTCCGAGCCTGCGGAAAGATGTTAATCAGCCTTTACAAAAATTTTTGGACGTGATTGCTAATCGTAAAGTTGATGGTGACGATCGTTTCATCGTACAATTAAAGAAAAGAATCGCATTCGTCAAGCATAATAAGAAATGGAGGGCGGAATACAAGCGTTTATCGTTATATGAAATGGATCGTCGCCATGGATTGAAGGTCGCGCGGCAAGAGGGTATAGAAGAAGGAAAAGAAGAAGCAATTTTACAGGTTACAAGCTTGTTCATCAAACAGCAATTGCCAAAAGAACGAATCATTGCTAATTTGAAAGAAGCGTATGACTTAACGGATGAGGAAGCTGAGCAATACTATAAACAGTGTCTGAAATAATGAGTAGATAAAAATTAGCAGTTCTAGCTGGTGGTAATACCAATTAGACCTGCTTTTTAGGTTTAAAGTATAAAGAAGTATAAAAGTAGATTTAAAGTATAAAGAAGTATAAAATAAAATAAAAAGTATAAAGGAGTATAAAAATGGTGGAGAAGAATCCTTTTAATCCAAGCTTCGGGCGTGTTCCTCGGCTGTTCTTGGATCGTAGTAAAATTGTGAAGCAACTCGAAGAAGATATTCAAGATCCAGATAGTCCATTTTTAACCACTCTTGTTTACGGGATGCGTGGGTCAGGAAAGACGACACTTCTAACAGATATTAGTCACAACATGATGAAACATGATGATTGGCTGGTTGTTGATTTAACGATGGGAAAAAGGTTTATTCCAACGTTAATTGAATCAGTTTACGCACAAGCAGATAATAGTTTAAGAAAATTGCTTACAGGGATCGATGGAATAAAATTGAGTACAAATGGACTAGAGATTGATTATAATCATCGAGAGACACTGTCTACTAATTTGCCATATCAGGTTCTATTGGAGAAAATGGCAGAAATGTTAAAGAAGCGTGGTTTATCATTATTAATAACGATTGATGAAATCAGTTCAACCCCGGAATTACGTGAATTTGCGGGAATTTATCAATTGTTGCTGAGAAATAACTACCATATTGCCTTATTAATGGCTGGGTTGCCAAATAAGGTATCTGAATTACAAAATGATGAATTATTAACTTTCTTATTACGTAGTCAGCGAATCTATCTTGAACCATTAAGCTTATTAACTATCAAACAAAGCTACCGTCGAGCGTTTAATCGAAAGGGACGGACGATAGATGATGACACCCTTAACCAAATCACAAAGATGACAAATGGTTATGCATATGCATTTCAGCTGTTAGGATTCCTACTATGGCGGACAAAAGAAACAGAGATAACGAGTGCGGTAGTCCAGAAAATTTTACCGAACTATCAAGCGGAACTCTATCGAAATGTATATATTAAAATGTACCAAGAGTTATCCAACAAGGATCGAGAATTTATTAAAGCAATGTCGGAGAGTGGTAAAGCTAGTGTTAAAGTTGCAGAGATTGCCAAAAAGATGCATCGAGATAAAAATTATATTTCAATTTATCGACGTCGACTATTGGATGATCAACTCATTACGGCAACAAAATGGGGAGAAGTTGCTTTTACACTACCGTTCTTTGCTGATTTTATTAAAGAATATCAAACACTATATTAAAGGGGAACTTTGGCGTTTAATAATAAATGTCAAAGTTTTTTTGGATCATTTAAAATGAGAAATCTCTCATCAAAAATCATCCATCAAAATTTCACTCCCGAAATGTCAATTTAAATTAGAAAAAGGTTGAGAGTTGTTCATCTGTGACATAACTTAAAAATACTTCGAGTGGTGTGCGGTAATTAAGTGACTTTCGTGGGATGTT
>DSTFI04003__coassemble_638_pt1 | contig 16872 bp, 15 predicted proteins | sample DSTFI04003__metabat2_high_PE_012 | metagenome-assembled genome bin DSTFI04003 | reverse complement strand
GTATTAGCAATTAGAAGTGACTGACTATTTAACTGTGCTAAGGATGGATTAAAAATTGCAAGAAGTTGACAAACACCTTTAAAACTAAGAGATCCCATACCAATAGCACTTAAATGAGAAGACATTAGTGTATAAATATTATTAATATTGGAAGACATGTAAATTAAAGGATCATAGAGAAAATAATAACGGTTAGGTAGTGTAAAGCCAGTTAAACTAATTTTGGCAATTTTTAAGGCATTTAAATCATTAACATCTCTTTTATAAGTAATAGAAATGACAGAGAAAATTATTACAACTAAAAAGGCTACTGCAAGAATTGCAGGGACATTAACCTTTCTTCCCCAAAAGAAACATACCATTAAGAAAACTGAAAAAATTGCCATCTTATTTCCGCGTGAAATAATTATTAGTGTGAGAATTAATAACTGAAAAATTATATATGAATGAAAATAATGAGCCTTACGATGGTATAACATGAAAAGTCCAAGGAAAAAACATGGATAGATTAAAAGGTAAAGTAACTCTCCACCACCAGATAAATAATATTTAGATCTAACACCACCACTAAACAAAGGAGGTAGACCAAGGCGAATTATTGTGATCCCGTATGCTGCAATAACGATCAAAAGCAAAATATTAAAAGCTGTTAACAATCGCATTCCATTATAAAAAGTAATTTGAGGTTGGAAATGTAGATTATGCCCAATAACAAACGCCAAACTTGTAATTATCAAATAACTAAATATAAAAAATAGTGATTTAGTTGAGAGACGAGGATAAACCGAAAAGACATTACAGATACAGATAAGAATTGATATTAACCAAGTACCCCAAAGTAGAGATAGAGGGTTAGAAAGGTTGACTTTTACCTGACATATTATCATTACTAATATTAATATTGATGCAATTAAAATAAAAATGCCCATTTAAATACTCTCCGCTAATTATTTTTCTTATGAATTAGCCCTTGATAAATTATCTTTCTCATTTTTCCAGAGATTAAGATATTAAAAACTTTAATTACAGTACCTAGGATAAATTGCCAGCCATTTACTAGGTCATTTTGATACATGAACTTTTGTAGTCTAAGGACATATTTAATATTCTTAGGATTACCTCTTCGTTCATATAGTGCATCACTGACACGCATATGAACTAATACTTTAGGGCTATTAGCAACCTTTTCGTTCTCAATAATCATTCTGCTCCAAAGATAATAATCTTCAAAGGTTCCAAAACTTTGATAACCACCAACTTCGACTAACTTCTTCTTATTAATCATAACTGTTGGATGATTAAAAGGACTACGCCATTTCAAGTATTTCTTAATAGAAGCTGCAGTAAGCGGAACTTTTCGGTAACCGACAATATTGTTGACACTATTAATGAACTCATTAATCTGTCCGCCTACCACAGCTAATTCAGGTTCGCAGGCAATCTGATCAATCTGGATCTGGAATCTCTCTTTTACACAGATGTCATCAGTATCCATGCGTGCAATCCAATCTGTTGTGACATATTTTGTACCAATATTCAGTGCCTCACCTAATCCGTGGTTATTTGTTAACTTTATTATTTCAAATCGTCTTGGGAACTTTTTCTTATGCTCTTGTATTACTTTCTCAAGTTCAACGCCAATTGGTCCATCTTCAACAAGAATAATTTCTTTTGGCAATAGAGTTTGTATTTCAATACTTTTAATTGCTTGATCCAAATATTCAGGATGTTCATCCTTATAAACCGACATTAAAACTGAGAACGCTGGTTTATTAGTTGCTTCCATGAACACCACATCCAATTATTTTTCTACGCTTAAAATTTTCCATTTCTACTTAATAATCCATTCTCTGGTTTCTCGTGCTTTCATTAATATAGTCAGGTTCTTTTATCCAATAGCTAAAAGTAATAGATAGGAAGCCAAGAAAAAGACCTATAATAGCCCCACCAGCAGTGTAAACTTTAATATTAGGATATGATGGCTTATCAGGCAAAACAGCATTTGAAACAATCGTAATATTATTAGTATTCATTATTTTCTTTGTTCGCCTTATAAAAATTGTCGTTAATGTATTAGCAATTAGAGTAGCCTTATGTGGATTGGTGTCAACTACTGATACAGTAAAAATTTGTGAATTTTGTTTACTAGTAACTGAAATTTCTTTTTGCAAATGACCAACCGTAACTTTATTTTCACTATTCCGATTAATTTGCTTCGTTACCTGATTTAATACAGTGCGACTAACAATAAGATCCTTGTAGGTGTTAATCATCTGAACATCAGACTGTTGATTAACACCACTACTACTTGCAGAAGCATTTTTTTGGTGTACAAGCATTTGAGTCGTTGCAGTATATTTGGGTATTATAGCAAAGCGAGCAATTGCAAAGCCAATTCCTCCAGCAAACAAGCCAAAAATAATTAGAAGAATAAAATGTTGACGGCACAAAAGAATAATTTTCCGTAAATTAAGCCTACCCTCAATTTTTCTACGCATTTTTATGAACCTTTCTTTTTTATCTAATTAGTTAGTTGAATAATAATTCCTATTAATTTAAGTCTTTTATTATATGAAATCTGCTATTAAATTAGTAGCCAAGTATTATCTTCTTTGAAAATACACATATAGAATGATTATATCGCAGCTAATAGGTGCCTTCAACCTAAGTCATAGAGCTTGATAAATGAAATCACAAGTCAAACTCGGGTTCCCTTTTTTATCAGAATTAAATATAATAATTAATAAGAATCTAATTAAGGAGTTTTGCTACTTTGCAAGAATATCAATTAATTGCTACTGCGGCTTCTGGAATTGAAGCGCTTGTAGGTAAAGAATTAAGGAACCTCGGCTATGATACTCGAGTTGAAAATGGTCGGGTGCGGTTTACTGGGTCAATGAGAGACGTCTTAACTGCTAACTTATGGTTAAGAACCGCTGACCGAGTTAAAATCATTGTTGGCGAATTCGAAGCAAAAACATTCGAGGAACTTTTCGATAAGACAGAAGCTTTACCATGGGAAAGTCTTTTACCTGTGGATGCTGAATTCCCAGTTGAAGGAAAGAGTCACCATTCACAACTACATAACGTTCCTTCAGTTCAAGCAATTGTAAAAAAAGCAATTGTACGCCGTCTCAGCGATGTCTATCATCGGCGGACTTGGCTTCCAGAAACTGGTGCCTTATATCCACTCGAAGTAGCAATAAACAAAGATCACATTTTACTTACATTGGATACAACTGGTGATAGTCTTTTTAAGCGTGGTTATAGGAAAGCTAAGGGTGGTGCCCCACTCAAGGAAAATATGGCAGCAGCCTTAGTTATGTTAGCTCACTGGTTCCCTGATAATCCATTTGTTGACCCAGTATGCGGTTCTGGTACAATTCCAATCGAAGCTGCCCTATATGGCCATAACATTGCACCAGGAATCAATCGTAGCTTTGTTTGCGAACAATGGACTAACTTAGTCCCTGATGGCTTATCTGACGATGTAAGAGACGAGGCAGATAGTAAAGCCGATTATGATGTTCAGTTGGAAATTCATGGTTATGATATTGATCAAAATATGATTGATATTGCCCAAGAAAACTCCCGGGCAGCTGGATTAACTCATGATATTACCTTTAAGCAATTAGCCGTTAAAGACTGGCACACTGACGAGATTAATGGTGTAATTGTTGCTAACCCACCATACGGTGAGCGGCTTAGTGATAAAGAAACAGTTCATGAATTATATCGTCAAATGGGTAAATTATATCGACCAATGACTACTTGGAGTAAATATATCCTTACTGCAGACATGGAATTTGAGAAATATTACGGAGCACCTGCTACTAAACGGAGAAAGTTGTATAACGGGGCTCTCAGAACTGATTTATTCCAATACTGGGGTAAGAAGAAGCGCTAAATAACGTTTTATATTTAAATATAAAAATAAAAAAGGTTCCTGAAATCAGGAACCTTTTCTTTATTAGTACGAACAAATATTAATAAATTCTAGTTATCTATATTTGGGAGGTAATTAGAATTCACGCTTCTTAGCAGCAAGGCCAAGACCGAACATAGCAGATACAGCACCTAAAGCAACTACAGCTGAAGTGTTTTCGTTACCAGTTTGTGGTAATGTTTGTGAATCAGCAGCTGAAGCTTCCTTAGAAGCAACATTAGCACTCTTAGTACCAAGAGCAGCAACAACTTGGTTAGCAGCAGCAGCACCGTTACCAGCAACAGCTGAACCATGGTTACCATTTACAGTGGCACTACCATTGCTTGCAGAACCATTGTTAGCGGAACCATTGTTGGTGTTTGAACCGTTGTTAGTGTTTGAACCATTTGAACCGTTGTTGTTGTTACCTGGGTTTGATGGTTGATCTGGGTTTGTTGGGTTTGATGGTTGATCAGGATTTGAAGGTTGATCTGGTGTTACGTTACCACCATTGTTCAAATCATTCAAAGCCTTAACAGCTTGGTCGTAAGCAGCTTGAGCAGCAGCTTGTGCCTTTTGAGCAGCAGCTAATTCATTAGCAGCGTTAGTAGCAGCAGCCATTGGGTCAGCATTTGCTTCCAAAGCATTCTTCAAGCTTTGGTATTTAGCATTAGCATCCTTTGCCTTTTGAGCAGCAGCTTCGTAAGCATTCATCAATTCTTGAAGACGACCGTCATTAGCAGCTAATTGTTCAGCCATAATCTTTTGTGAACGAGCAATTTCATCGTTTGCATGTGAGATAACAGCGTTGTAGTTAGCAACTTGACCTAAAGCATCGTCAACAGCTTGTTGTGCTTCAGCAACACGTGCATTAGCAGCAGCCTTGTCAGCGGCTGTTGTAGCAGCACTTGCAGCACTCTTAGCAGCGGCCAAATCAGATTGAGCGTTGCTCAAAGTAGTTTGTGCACCAGGAAGGGCAGCATTAGCGTCTGAAAGTGCTTTTTGGTTCTTAACAACTGAGTCAGAAGCAGCGTAGTAACGAGGACCAGCAACGTTTTGGTGAGTCTTTGCAAGTGCAGCTGCAGCGGCATCTGAAGCAGTAGCAGCTTCATCAGAAGCTTGGTTAACCATAGCTTCAGTAGGAACATTGTAAGCTACACGATCGTTGTTTAACTTAGTCCAAGCATTGTTCAAAGCAGTTTGTGCATTTGCACGAGCAGTAGCAGATGCTTGTGCATTTAATACAGCAGCATTGTAAGCAGCTTGTGCCTTGTTAACGGCATCAAGTAATGCTTGTCCTTGCTTTGCTTGAGCAGCAGCAGCCTTAGCATCCTTAGTATAGAATTCGTATTGAGCCTTGTATGTACCGTAATCAGTAGCAGCACGCTTCAAATCCTTTTGAGCAGCAGCAAGAGAATCGGTTAAACTGTCCATACCTGCCCAAAGTTGCTTGTAAACAGAAAGTTGACCTTGAAGCTTAACTGGGGTAGCAACAGTACCTGCAAGCATATCGTAAGTACCACCAGCAGCGTAGAACTTAGAAGCAGCGTTATCGATACGATCGCTTTGTGCATTGATTTGTTGTTGAATTGAGTCAACAGATGCTTGTGCTTCTACACGAGCAGCACTAGCAGATGCCATTTGTGCAGATGCTGAAGCAGCGTTGTCACTTTGAGTAGCAGCTAAAGAGTTTTGTTGAGCAACACCAGAAGCGTTAACATTAGCGTTAGAAAGGTTTGCCTTAGCTGTGTTCAAGTCGGCTTGTGCTGAGTTACGAGCAGCACGTGCTTGTTGATCAGCAGTTACAGCACTGTTAAGTGCGTCTTGTGCATTTGAAACAGCAACCTTGTCGTTAGCAATTACAGCAACGTTTGAGTTAGCCTTAGTAGTAGCATCGAAGTTGCTTTGTGCATTTGAAGTAGCAACCTTAGCATCGCTTAAAGCAGCACTCTTAGCGTTAACGTTGTTTTGTGCAGCTGCAATTTCTTCAGAAGTTGCAGAACTAGTAGCAGCACTAGCATTAGTAGTAGTAACAGCAGCTTGTGGTGCAACAGTAGCAGCGTGAACAGCAGTAGCATTAGTGTTAGCTAATGTCAAACCTGCCAAAGCAGCAGTAGTAGCAAGACCAGCGAAGACAATGTTCTTCTTAGCCTTGTACATCTTGTAATGTACAGAATTATTACGGTTTTCCATAATAATAATCCTCCCTTTGAATGTATATATAAAAAGTACTAATTGGATCCAATAATTACTTTGAATCATTGTTTACTATATTAGAAATGGTCTAAAATTTCAACTATTTTTAACAATTTATTCTTACTTTTGTAATCTTTTAGTAAAGAAAATAGTGAAATTAACTTCAAATACGCGAAAACACTTTTAAACTGATAACTAGAAAAATGACATTTTTACTATAAAACCGCTGTACAGTAGCAGTTGTTTCATAATAATTATAAAATTATCAAAATAATCAAAGATCGTAAAAATGTATTTTAGTTATCTTCCTATTAATCAAAATTATTTTTAAAAGCTAGTAATTATTTTCTTGCATTGATGATGGCCAACCGTCAATTGACTTCTTTGCATCTAAATCACGAAGTTTTGCCATTTCTTCGCCATTGAGTTCAAAATCAAAGATATTAATATTCTCTTCCATATGTTTAGTATTTAAGGACTTTGGAATAACAACTATTCCGCACTGAATTAAGTAACGTAAAATAACTTGAGCTGGTGTCTTTTGGTAGTTCTTTGCGATTTCTTCAATAACCGGAATATTGTTAAGAAATCCAGGTTGTGCTTCTCCAAGCGGTGAATATGATTCATGAACGATATCGTTAGCAGTTAAATACTCGTGCATTCGCTGTTGTTGCCATAAGATATGTGTTTCAATCTGGTCGACAACGGGTTTAACTGAAGAATTATCAATAATTTCTTGAACTTGTGGCTTATTAAAGTTACTTAAACCGATTGCACGAATCTTACCATCTTTGTAAGCATCCTCAAGTGCACGGTATGTTTCTAAATCATTCCCCATTGGCCAATGAATTAATACGAGGTCAAAGTAGTCTTGATTGAAATCTAATAAAGAATCATCCAACTCTTTCTTAGTCTCTTCGTAACCACTTGTTTGGACCTTAGTAGTAACAAAAAGCTTTTCACGATTAAGGCCGCTCTCCTTAATGGCTTCACCAACGCCCTCTTCATTACCATAGTATTGAGCAGTATCAATCATCCGGTAGCCTAAGCGAAGAGCTTTAGCAACGTTATCCAGGGTTGTATTTGGTGTAATCTGATACGTACCAAAGCCGAGCATTGGCATTTCAATGCCGTTATTTAGTTTTACAGTTTTCATATTATTCATCTCCCCCGTTCCTATTATATTATTTCTTTGGTAGTTTGATTGTTTAAAAATTAAGTTAAAGTAAATATCTGCTTTTTATAACAAATGAATAAACCTTTAAAATCTTATCAATGATCTAAATCCGAGCATCAAAAAATTTAAAAATAAAAAAGCCCGGGCGAGCCCGGACCACCTGATTGCAAGAATCTGTAGGCCATGTTTTGTCGTAGTATAACTATCAGGTAATAATTATACCGAGGTAATCATCTATCTCAGAGTAAAAACTCTCCCCTGGAATCACTTCAAATTCGCTATCCAAAGCTCCCCTACCGTAGTTTGGGTTTACCGCTTGAGGGGTTTACCGCGTTCCATCAATAAGGTTTCCCTTACTGTATCGTCACTGTGGCACTTTTCAGGAATACTCGGGCATAGTAAAACCTTAGCCGTTTTTTCCGCCGTTACCGAATAATCGGCACCCCGCCTTATTTTTTCAGCGAGCACAAACACTACAGGCATCGCAGCCTGTGCGAGCATGGACCTTCCTAACACAACATAAGCTGTGCTCAATTACCCAAGACTTGCAAATAATTATTATTAAAGTAAATGAGAATCGTTTTGTTGGCCATTAGCACCCATTTGGGAACCAAAAACACGACGTTCAAGGTTGGATAACCGCTTAAGGATATCCATGTTAGTGGCATTAGACACTGGTTGTGAAGCAGCACCATTATTCATGGTAGAACCAACTTCAACTTGACGGTTAAGTTCATCAACCTTAGCACGGAGACGTTCATTCTCGTTGTTCAACCGATCTAATTCTTTGTTGAAAGTGTCGTAGTCCTTGATAACATCATCCAGGAAAGAATCAACATCGGCTTCATCGTAGCCTTTTCCGATGTTACGTTCTTTGAATTGCTTATGCAAAATATCTTGTGGAGTAAATTTAATGTTATCCAACATACACACCTCAATTTATCTGATTCAAAAGTACATTAATTATCATACATAACTTATTTACCAAATTCAAGTAATTTTGGTGACCTTATCTGTTTTATTAGAATTTATCGTCCTCTGCTTCAGCTTGCTGTTCTTGCCACTCAATTGCTGCTTCCTGAAGTTCATCAAAATCAATCAAGCGGTATGGATAATCATTCGACTCCGCAAATCGATGGATAGCTTGATAGTCATACTTTCCTTTTCCTTCATGATCGGGATCGTAAATTAAGAGTGCTTCGTCTGTATGAGTGAGCATAAAACGTTGAAAAGCTCTGAGCTGTTGTGGCGATTGGTATGGATGATCGCTAACACTCGCACTAAAATCGACTCTAGATTGTAAATTCTCCAGTTTAGTTTGATTATTCTCATTCCACTGCTGACCGAATTCTGTAAAGGGAAGCATGATTGAAACTTTTAACTGCGGAAAAGTTGCTTTTAATTCAAGTGCCACTTCAGCAGACCACTGCTCAACCCCCAATTGTGGACCAGTAATTAGCCAAAACTCATCGTCGCTTTCTTCTAACCGGGACTTTAACTCACGACTAAGGACGTCTTTAACCACTTTCACTTTAGGATCGTCATCCTTAAAAACATTCAATTCATAACTACGATATCCTGTGATCCATAGTCTGCGCATCATTAATCACCTCATCCCTAACAAGTGCGTCATTTTTTGCTATATATAAAAGGAAAAGTTTCGTCAGAAAAGACAGAAATCGATCACTACTAATGACCTTATAAAATAATTTAACACTTCTGTATCAATCATTTTATGCTAACTCTGGTATAATACTTCTAGTTAGGAGAGTGATCAATGGTGAATATTCACTATCCCAATGGTCAGCAACCGCGGCGAGAATATAATCCGCAGCGTGATTTGCCGACCCCTCACCAGTCCATTTACGCTAAACGGGGAATGTCTCTGGAAGATGAAATTAACCACAGTAACCAATATTACTTAGCAAACCACATTGCAGTAATCCATAAGAAGCCAACACCAATTCAACTGGTCAAAGTTGACTATCCGAAACGAAGTGCTGCTGTGATCCGCGAAGCATATTTCCGTCGGCCATCAACGACCGATTACAACGGTGTCTATAGGGGTTACTATATTGACTTTGATGCAAAGGAAACACGAAATAAGAGATCCTTCCCATTAAAGAACTTTCATCCCCATCAAATCAACCACATGCGTGAATGTATCAAACAGGGTGGCATCTGTTTCGCCTTTATCAAATTTACCGAATTAGATCTTATTTATTTATTACCAGCTACCAACTTGTTTGAATTCTGGGATCAGCAAGATACTGGCGGTCGGAAATCAATTCCGCTAAAATCAATAGCTAAGTTAGGCTATCAAATTGAATACCGACTCAATCCCCGCCTTCCCTACCTGGATGCGGTGGATCAGATCATTGCTAATACAAAGTAAAAGGAGAATATCATGTCGAATAACGATGAACCACGTCGCGAAGATCAATATCGTGACGATGGCGGCTATGATGATGGCGGTAGGAAGCCATTATTAAAGCGCATCTTGCTATGGATCGCAGGGGTAATCGTCCTCCTGTTTGTTGCCGGATGTGCACTATTTTTCTACTACGCTTCAAGCGCCCCGAAGATTAGTCAACGGGAACTATCAAGTCAGAACACAACGATTATCTATGATGCTAATAATAAGGTGATTTCTCGTCTTGGTGCCCAAAAACGTGATTATGCTAAGGATTCGCAAATTCCTGACACTTTGAAGCACGCAGTAGTCGCAATCGAAGACCGGCGCTTCTATAAGCACCACGGAGTTGATGTTCGGCGAATCTTCGGTGCAGCGATCAATAATGTGATTGGTCGTTCAGACGGAATGCAAGGTGGGAGTACCTTAACCCAACAACTGGTTAAATTATCGGTCTTCTCAACTGCTCAATCTGACCGGACCTTTAAGCGGAAAGCCCAGGAAGCCTGGTTAGCCCTAAACGTTGAACGGCACTTCAGTAAGGATCAAATTCTTAAGTATTACATCAACAAGGTTAACATGGGTAATGGAGTCTACGGAATGCGAACCGCCGCTCAATACTACTATGGTAAAGAGTTGAAAGACTTGGACCTTTCTCAATTAGCATTGCTTGCCGGAATGCCCCAATCACCAACCAACTACAACCCGCTAGCTTCAAATACTAAGTACGCGACAGCACGGCGGAATGAAGTTTTGAACGCAATGGTTCGGGCCGGCTACATCACTAAGTCAGCTGCTCAAAGTGCTGCTAGTGAAAGTGTTACTGATGGCCTTGACCCCGATCATGGTGACGTTGAATCAAGCGAGACTAACGTTAAGGAAAAGATCGTTGATCCATACGTCAAGGAAGTTCTTGCCCAATTGCAAGCAGAAGGATACAATCCAAACACTGACGGCTTGCTAGTCCACACTAACATGGATCTTGGCGCTCAAAAGAAGCTCTACAACGCTGCTAATAGCGAAGTATCTTTCCAAAGCGACCAAATGCAAGCTGGTGCAGCGGTTACCGATCCGCATAACGGTCAAGTAATCGCCATGCTTGGTGGTCGGCATTCTAATGTGATTTATGGTCTTAACCGGGCCGTTCTGGAAAACCGGAGTTCTGGTTCTACCGCTAAACCACTAATGGATTATGGTCCAGCGATTGAATACCTTCAATGGCCAACCTTCAAGACCGTTTCCGATACGAAGTTCTACTGGCCAGGAACAAATAAAGTTCTTCACGACTTTGATAACAAGTACAAGGGAAACATGACGATGCGTTCCGCACTGGTAGAATCACGAAACGTTCCTGCTATCCGGACATTACAAGAAGTCGGGATTAAACGAGCAACAACCTTCTTGGGTGGCTTAGGAATTTCACAAAAGGAGCCTTATACCCTTCAAAACGGGATTGCCCTCTACATCTCCCCACTCCAAATGTCAGCCGCCTATGCAGCCTTCGCTAACGGTGGGACGTACTACAAGCCATACTACATTAGTTCAATTACTACCATGGATGGTAAGACTAAGACTTATTCTCCTCACGGTAAGCGAGCAATGAGCAAGGCAACTGCATACATGATGACTGATATGTTAAAGGGTGTCTTCACTAATTCTGCTTGTACCGAGACTTCTGCTTACTTAAGCGGTGTTCACCAAGCTGGGAAGAACGGGACAACCGACTTCCCTAACCGGAACCAATCAGGAGTAATGGATTCCTGGATGGCTGGTTACACCAAGAACTACTCAATCGGAATTTGGACTGGTTTTGATCACCCAATGAATGGTGGTGCAATTTCTAGTCAATATGAACGAACTGCGGTCCTCCTTTACAAGAGCATCATGCAGTACCTCGACGAACAAAACCACGCTTCTAACTGGAAGATGCCTGATACTGTTGAAGCTGTTCGGGTAAATGGTAAACGCCAACTCGTAATCAAAGATTCCAAGTGGGCCTTAATGTATGGTGCTTGGGATGGCGGTGATGACGACAATGAATCATCACACTCTGGTTCTAGTTCGAGTTCCAGTTCTTCTTCCGGTAGTCGGAGTGAATCAATTTCTGAAAGTCGTTCCATTGAAAGTATCTTAAATGGTGGCTCAAAGAATGAAAACAATTCATCATCGACTACTCAGAGCAGTAGCGCAAGTTCTGCTTCAACTACAACAACACCTACCCCGAATGCTGGTGGCAACAATCAATAGTAATTAATCATTAACCTTTAAATTAAGGACACCCCACGTTTGATCATTCAGACGTGAGGTGTTTTTTAGTTCTCTATGCTACTTTGCTGTTAATCCGCCATCAACAATAAATTCAGATCCTGAGGCATCATAATTTCATTATTCACTAAATGTTCCGTATGCTTCATTCGTAACGGCATTGCGACACAGCAAGTAACCATATTGACCATTACTACGTGGTTGACGGATCCAAACTTCACCATCATGACATGACCAGGCATCGTAGTTAATCACTGAACCTGCTGGTAACTCTGCAATTGCAGTTGAGGTCGGTAAAGCACCCCAGCGCAAAGTTAATGGCCGATTACTCGTGAACCGCCCAACTTCACGGTGCCAAGTATCGCCGAGATCATCAGTCCAAGTCTCGTCACTTGATATACCGCTACCGGAAGAATCTCCAGAGATTACCGGATGTGAGCTTGTCTGACCAGTAGGATTAGCTAACCGCTTCCAACCATCCCGATCCACTGTAGCAATCGAACGATCCTCGTCATCCCCCGCAAATTGCCATAACGTATATACCGGCCATGGTGCAGTATTAACCTGCATATCAGGTACCTGCCAAGAGTGCCAGTTCATTGATGGGTACTTAGCAACCCAGAGGCCACAGTCATTAGCACAATTAGCAACCTGCCAAATTGCCGACTCCTGGACATAGATTAGCGGCCAGACATTTGTTTGTCGATGAACCTCATCAACAAACTTTCGGACCCAATTTGTATTACCCCAAGCTGCATTTTGGTACTGTTCCCAATCAATTGCCAAAACCGCTTCCCCGATCTTTTCTTGGATATGATTGAGAAAATACGTTGCTTCGGCGACCGGGTCATTACCGCCTGCATAGTGGTAAAGGCCCAATAAACGACCGTTAGTTTTCGCTAAAGAATACTGGTATTCATATTTGGGGTTAACATAGCCCGTTCCCTGAGAGACCTTCACGATCGTCCCTTGAGCATGGGGATCAGTTACTATCCAATCCGCGCTTCCAGAAAAGACATCCGTAAAATATAGTGCCATCTGACCTCACTTCTTCCTGATTAGATACTTTCATTATACCTTTTATGAGAAAAGTGTCGGCAGAAGCATTTTAAATTGATGCTGATCTTCAAATAACTTAGCCATTTGGAGAAGCAAGCTTTCATTTCCTTTCCGAGCAATAAACTGAATCCCTAGTGGTGTCCCATTTGCACAAACATGGGTCGGTAAACTAATTGCTGGCTCACCAGTCATATTCGCTTGTTCGGTAAATGGCGTATAGGTCAGCGCTGGAAACCATTGATCATAAATCAATTGACGCTGTTCTTCCGGTGATAGTTCAGTAATATGTTCCATTCGCTTACGATCGGTTGGCGTAATTAAGTCATGATCAACTCGAGGCGCCGGTTGAGCATTGGTTGGCGTAAGAAATAATGGATACTGATCATGTAACTGATCATGAATGTAGCTTGCTTGATCCCACTGACTTAGCGCTTCACTGTATTGAGCTGCTGAAACATTTTCACCAGTTTTCCAAAGAGCATACGTCAATAATTCCATATCATCCCGGCTAGCAGGGCGACCAAGGTAACGTTCGATTCCATCAAACATCGCTGCAGTTTCCCCAGCATTCATCGTGTAATAACTATTCATTAGTGCTACACCATCAACCGGATCAGTAAATTCAGTACATTTAAATCCCTGATCACTTAAAAAGGTTACTGCATCCAAGACCGCTTGCTTAGCTTCATCACTGACTGGAGTCCCAACTGGCGATTTAACTGTATAACCAATTTCGATGTTTTTCATTGGCTGTTCCAAAACGTGATTAAATCCAGGAGTAAACTTCGGCACTTGGAAAACAGCTGCTGATTGAACAGTTTGTAACTGATCTAGTAACCGTGCAGAATCTTCAACTGATCGTGTCAGAGCAAAGTTAATCGAGGCTCCCTGCCAAGATCGCCAATCACTCGGTCCAGTTGGTACACGACCACGAGTGGGCTTCAACCCAATTAACCCTGACCAGCTAGAGGGAATCCGGATCGAACCGCCACCATCATTTCCAGCGGCTAGTGGAACCCAACCAGCAGCCACTGCAGCAGCTGATCCACCGGAAGAACCGCCAGGAGTAACCGCAGTATTCCACGGATTCCGAGCCGGGCCAAAGAGCTTTGCGTCAGTGATATTCTTCCAACCAAACTCGGGGAAATTAGTCTGGCCAATAATAATGAAACCCGCTTGTTGCAAGGCCTGAACAAAGTTATTAGTCGCTTGGGCAATATTATTTTGAAATAACTTATTTCCGTTAGTATCCGGTTCACCCGCTAACTGTTGTCCTAATCCCTTAATCAGAATAGGAACCCCTAAAAACGGTTGTCCGTGATCAGTTAATTGACGGGCCTCATTTAAGGCCGACTTCTCACGCAGGTGAACCACTGCATTTAGTTGCGGGTTCTCCGCTTTAACTTTTTCAATTGCAGCACTTACCAATTCAAGACTACTGACTTTCTTCGCTCTAACCAAATCAGCTAATTGATAAGCTGGTCTTCTTAATAAAGAATCAATATCCATCTATTTTCTTCTTTCTGATAATCACAATTACAAATAGGCATTTATATTATAAATCGTCCATTAATCATTGTAAAAGCGTTTTCAAGATAATATACTTTAAGCTAATACCTTAACTTGGAGATGGTTTGATTGAATTGGGAACACTTTTTTAACATTCCCGGCTTTTTTGATGCGCCACTAGCATGGCAGTCACTACCAACTATTCTTAGCGGCTTACCCTTATCAATTATCCTACTGGCAATTTGTTTTATTACTTCTAACATTGTTGGCATTTTAATAATGCTGATGCGAATTAGTAAATACCGCTTTCTCAGCGGGATTGCTCGCTTCTACATTTCATTTTTCCGTGGTGTTCCGATGCTGGTCGTGCTTTTCTTAACTTACTTTGGATTGAACATGGCTGCCCTGCCCGCAGCAGTTCTTTCTTTTACTGTCGTCCCGAGTGCCTTCCTCGCTGAGTATTACCGGTCTGCTCTCAAGGGCGTTAGTCAAACCCAGTACGATTCTGCTAAAGCCCTAGGAATGTCTTACCGAATTATGATGACTTACATTATTTTGCCCCAGGCCTTTCGGATCGTTCTCCCATCATTGGGAAATGTTTTACTCGACATGTTTAAAAGTACTTCTCTTGCCGCAATGATTACCGTTTCCGAAATGTTCATGAAAGCAAAAGTTGTTGCTGGAGTAAATCAGGATTACATGACCATTTATATTGAAATTGCCATTATCTACTGGATTGTTTGCTGTGTTCTTAGTTGGGGCGAGCAACGGGTTGAAAATCATTTACAACTTTATGTTAATGAATGATCATACTTAATAATGTTTAGTATTATGGACCAGTTACGCAAATTTGATTGAATTGTCTAAGTAATCGGAATATAATTAAAGCGTTTTCACGTCGCTATCAGAATAAATTACAGGAAGAAGTCTCCTACATGAAGAAAAAATTTTTGACCATTCTCTCAGTAGTTGTTTTAACAATTATTGGGTTGTCTGCTTGTGGAAAGAAGAGTGCCGCAGACAAAGATACCTGGACCGTTGCTACGTCAGGAACACTCTATCCCACTTCTTATCATGATCCGAAGACTAAGAAGTTGACTGGTTATGATGTTGAGGTTATTCGTGCGGTTGCTAAGGGACTCCATAAGAAGGTCAAGTTTAAGGAATACGATGTTGATGGGATGTTAACCGCGGTCAAGACCGGAAAAGCAGATATGGCAGCGGATGACTTTGCCATTTCACCTGCCCGCCAAAAGAATTATCTGATGTCATCCCCAATCAAGCACTCATTCAATAGTTTGATTGTTCGGCAAAGCGATAACTCTGGAATCAACAACTGGAAAGACATTAAAGGAAAGAAGTCTGCCGGTGAAGCTGGAACCAACTACCAACGATTAGCACAACAACTAGGCGCCAAGTTAGTCAACTACGACAACGTTTCTAATGATGTTTACATGAAGGGTGTTGCCAGTGGGAAGACTGACTTTATTATGAATGATTACTATCTTCAAAAGTTAGCCCTCAAAGCACAACCGAATAGCGGGCTTAAGATCAAGCAGGGGATGTACTTTACCACTAACGAAGACGGCAAAGGTGAAGGAATCGTCTTTAACAAGAATGACCAAAAGCTGCAAAAGCAATTTAACGATGAATTAGCTAAGTTAAAGAAGAACGGAACGCTATCTAAAATTGCGAAGAAGTACTACGGTGCCGATGTTACTAAGAAGCCACATGTTCACATTGACCGCCACTTTACGATTCAGAGTAAGTATAAGGGTGATTAGAGAGGTCACCTCATGAATTATGAGCAACTTTTATACGTTACTGAGCTTGCTAACCACCAAACGCTTCAAGAAACAGCGGATTTCCTTCATATTTCTAAGTCGGGATTAAGCCAATCAATCTCTCAATTAGAATCCGAACTGGATATTCAATTATTCAAACGCAGCCATCAAGGAACTGTTTTAACTTCTAAAGGGCAGGAATTGTTACCATATATCAAAAACATGATGTCAGCTAATATGAATTTAATCCAACAAGCTGGAAGATTAGGTAAAATCCAAAATATCCACACGATTAAATTAGCTTACGCGAATACATTCCTAAAGCCAATGTTAACGGAATTTCTGAAACTGTATAACGGAAATGCTACTCTAGTGATTAAGCGTATATCAAGTTCAGAAATTATCGAGCAAGTGCGCCATAAAGAATTAGACGCTGGCTTTATTGCAATTGATAGCAAACATCAAGAGCAATTAAATGGTCTTAATTTTACCCGAAATGTCAATTTAAATTAGAAAAAGGTTGAGAGTTGTTCATCTGTGACAC
>DSTFI04003__coassemble_615_pt1 | contig 18877 bp, 19 predicted proteins | sample DSTFI04003__metabat2_high_PE_012 | metagenome-assembled genome bin DSTFI04003 | reverse complement strand
TCTTATCGGCTTTTAGCCGAAGAGCAAACCACCCGTTTCACGGGTGGTTATGATTATTTATGTTTGAATAATACTTGTTTAATGTTATGTAACCAGGCGCCCTTTTCTTGGTGCCCTGAAACATCTTGTGTTACTTCAACACAGCCGATATATTTACCGCTATCGTCATGAAGCGAGTAGAAGGCAATGTTAATTGGCTTACCGTGGTAGTGAATGATTAGGCTTAAAACACCGCGCTTGCCATCGTGCATTTGCTGTAAGACTTGTTTCACCCGTTCTTGGCTATGACCAGGGTGAACCTCTAGGACGTGCTTGCCGAGATCGTCGTCAGTCCGCTTGAAGAGGCGGTGCTTATTTGCCGAAGACCAGCGAACAATGTCGTGTTCATCAATAAAGTCAAATTCTTCGGGAATGGTTTGAAAAATAGCATTTAATTGGGTTAAGGTTAAACTACCACCTAGTAGCTTGACTGTTTCGTTATCCATAGATTGAGTACTCCTTTAATTATAAAAATTAATAAATGGGCGAAGCTGTTCTCCACCAAAATGCTGGGCTTCATATAAAAGAATATTGGCACAGGCTTGAGCATCATCAAGAGCATTGTGGTGGTGATGCAGATCAATTTGCAAGGCATCGCAAACGGTGTTTAGCCGGTAATTATCAAGCCCAGGGATTAGTCGACGACTGCTTTTTACGGTATCAAGCGTTTGGAAAGTCGGTGGCTGAATACCATAATGGAGAAGGGTATTCTTTAGGACACTATTATCAAAACTATTATTATGAGCAATTACAAGTTGTTCAGGCCGGTAGAATTGTTTAATGTGTTGCCAAACCTCGGGAAAAGTTGGCGCATCTTGAACATCTTCTTCATGAATTCCATGGATCTGCACGTTTCGCCAGAAGAAGTCAGTTTGGGGATTAATTAAAGTGTAAAATTCATCAGCAATTTTGCTATCCCGAACAATTGTCAGTGCTAGAGAACAGGCACTGTATCGTTTACCGTTTGCTGTTTCAAAGTCCATCGCAACAAAGTTCATGAAGCGAGATCTCCTTTCGTCAGGCTTGGTTTAATGCTCTATTCAATTTTACCAGTAATTCGTTTTCTACGCCAAAAGATTAGTGATTAAACATGGTACAATAATACTAGATTAAAATAAAGGACGACAAGATTATGGTAGTTAATTTAATTAAAGAATTTCCCGAAATTAATATAAAAAAACAGGAACCACTATCTAAATATACTTTTACTCATACCGGAGGAGAAGCTGATTGGTTGGCTTTTCCAGAAAATGTTGAACAAGTTCAACAGTTAGTAAAGTTCGTTAAGAAAAATGACATTCCATTAACGGTGATTGGTAATGCCAGTAACTTAATTGTTCGTGACGGCGGAATTGCAGGGTTAGTATTAATTGTAACTGGCATGAACCAGATTAAGGTTGAAGGCAACAATGTGATAGCTCAAGCTGGGGCGACCTATATAAAGACGACCCAGGTTGCGCGGGATCATAGTTTAACTGGTTTGGAATTTGCTGCCGGAATTCCTGGGAGCATTGGTGGTGCTGTCTTTATGAATGCCGGTGCATATGGCGGGGAAACCAAATTTGCGGTTAAATCGGCTACCATTATGTTACCAACCGGTGAAATTAAGGAATTAAGTAATGAAGAACTTGATTTCGGCTACCGTCATAGTAGTGTTCAGGATAATCATGGGATTGTTCTCGAAGCAACATTCGAATTAAAACCTGGTGACAAGGAAAAGATTACCGCCCAAATGGATGAACTGAATGCTCGGCGTGCCGCTAAGCAACCATTAGAGCTGCCATCTTGTGGAAGTGTCTTCAAGCGGCCAACAGGATATTTTGCTGGAAAATTAATTCATGACGCAGGGTTGCAGGGATATACTTCTGGTGGTGCACAAGTATCAAAGAAACACGCTGGCTTTATCGTTAATATTGATAACGGAACGGCCACTGATTACCTAAATGTTATTCATCACGTTCAAGCGGTTGTTAAAGATAAATTTGGTGTTTCATTGGAGACCGAAGTGCGGATTATTGGTCGGAATTAATTTATTAGGTTAGAAGTGAAGCTGGGAATTAACCCATTTAAGAGCCTGGTGGGCTAACCTAGAACGATGAATGATGATGAAATTATCAGAGTCGTTCGTAGCCACATAGGCTTGCTACGCTGCCTTAGACTCGAAGGCTCGGGTTAATTTTCGCAATTAGACTCAGTAAATTCAGAAATTACCGGTAATAGTAAGAGTCTGGGAAAAAACATTTGTTTTTTCCCAGACTCATTACTTTTTATATAACCACCTATTATCCCTTATATTTGGTGTTTTGGACTGTCTTAAGGATCCAGTAGGAAAGAATTTGTAAACAGGTAAGGATTAGAGTGAATTTAAGCATGTTGATGGACCAGATGGATAATAGCTGACGGAAAAACCAACTTGGGGTAAAGAAAAGGTAAATGGAGTGGAGACGAAGAAAACGGCCAATGTAGATGCCGATGCTTGAGACGAATGAAAAGAAAATGATCCACCAAAATTTGATTTTTGGATGATGCGGGCAAACTAATTCAGTAAGTTGGTGACTAACCTGATCCAATGATAAAAGGCCGAAAAAGAGACAGCTGATCGCGCAAAGAATCATTATGGCAAAAATTAACCAAATATGGGGATCGGATTTTAGGAGGCCGTTGATACTAGTATGGGGACTAAGCCAGGAGAGGTGAAAAAGGTCTGTCATGACGTAAGGGGTATTTGGGTAAAACAATATCCAAATAATGAGGCATGTCCAGAAAGCCAATGCCCGTCGATCGTTAAAGCGGGGGAGCTGAAAACCAATTTCAACCGGAATATAAGCCAAGAAAACGTTAAAAGCCATGAAGTTAAACGGTTTTGGCATAAAAATTTTCAGGAGAATAATTGCAATCCAGAAGAAAAAACGAATTTGCCATTGCTTAGTTAATTTAAACATCTGATTGGGTTCCTTCCGTAAATAAGTATTTCATAGTTCAGAATAACAGACTTTATCGCAGATACCAGAAATTTAATGAAGTACAGTTCTTTCCGGGATAAAATGATATAATGTTATGGTAATTTAGAGGATGGTGAGATAAGTTATGCAGTTTATTTCGGCGCTGTTTACTTGGCAAAACCTGATCCATCTAATTGATATCTTAGTAATTTGGTTTTTAATCTACGAATTATTATTATTAATTCGTGGTACTCGGGCTGTTCAATTATTCCGGGGAATTCTGATTATCATTCTGGTTAAGGTAGTCAGTTGGTACATTGGATTAAGTACGGTTTCTTGGGTAATGGATCAGATCATTAATTGGGGTGTGATCGCCATTGTGATCATTTTCCAGCCAGAAATTCGTCGGGGACTGGAACACCTAGGACGAGGGACGTTCTTTACCCACAATCAAACGGCTAACGAAACCGAAGAAGAGACGATTAAGCAATTAGATCAGGCAATCCAATACATGTCAAAACGACGGATCGGTGCTCTGATTAGTATTGAAATGAAGACGGGATTGGAAGAATACATTGAAACCGGGATTCCGCTAGATGCAGACATTTCAGGCGCATTGCTAATTAACACGTTCATTCCTAATACGCCGCTTCATGATGGTGCGGTAATCATTAAAAATAATCGGATCTCAGTTGCGGCGGCATATTTACCCCTATCTGATAGTAAGTTGATTCCTAAAGAATTAGGAACCAGGCACCGGGCCGCTGTTGGGATCAGTGAAGTTACCGATGCACTAACAATCGTTATTTCTGAAGAAACTGGTGAGGTTTCAATTACGAAGGATAACGAGTTAATTCGTAATATGTCGCGAAATGATTACTTGAAGTTCTTGCGGGCCCAACTATATAGCCAAGCAATCAAGAAGAATAATAACTTCTTTACTAAGCTATTTTCCTTCTTCGGTCGTCAGGGAGGTGGCAGCAATGAATAACTGGGAATTCTTTAATAATAAGTGGTTCTTGCGGATCACTTCTCTTGTTCTGGCTCTCTTCCTCTTTTTCTACGTTAATAATGGTAGTAATGGCTTTTTAAGACAAAATACCAGGCAGCATGACCAGACGAGTGCCCTGATGTCTAACAAAACCGCGGTTATCAAGATGCCACTTGACATTACGACCGATAATAATTACGTTGTTAGCGGCTACCCCAAAACTGTCCGCGTAACCGTAAATGGTCCTTCAGCGTTGGTAACAACAACTTCAAATACGCAAAACTTTAAGGCTTATATTGACCTGACTAACGTTGGAGTAGGAAAGCACCGGGTGAAAGTTAAAACTAGCGGCTTGAATTCCGAACTTCACGCAACAGTAAAGCCACAGTATGTAACGGTTAATGTCCAGCCACGGAAGACAGTTACTAAAAAAATTACTGTTCGGTTAAGTTCCCATTCACTAAGTAATAATTATCAGGTGGGAACGCCACGGACTGATGTTGATCATGTTCAAATATCTGGATCCCGCGAAGAAGTCAATAAGGTTGACCGGGTTCTTGCCTTTGTCGCAGTGCCAACTAAGGCAACGTCCGATATTCACCGGTTAGTAACTCTACAAGCGGTGGATAAAAATGGTCAAACCCTTAACGTGGTAATCGAGCCAAACACAACTAACGTAACGATTCCAATTCATGGTGAGGGCGATAATACTAGTAGTTCAGCAAGCGATAATGATAATGCGCAGTCAAGTTCAAGTAGTAATCGTTCTAGTCGTGTAAGTTCAAGTGAAAGCAGTTCATCGAGCAGTAGCGCACAAGTAAGTTCAAATGAGTAGATTTTAGTTAAGAGGAGAAAAATAATGAAGTTAAAATATTTTGGTACTGATGGTGTTCGTGGTGTTGCAAACCAAGATTTAAGTCCTGAATTGGCCTTTCGGGTTGGTCGTGCTGGTGGATACGTCCTTACTCGGCACTCTGAACGAAAGCAACCGCAAGTTCTTGTTTCACGCGACACCCGAATTTCTGGTCAAATGTTAGAAAATGCGTTGGTTGCCGGGTTGCTCTCGGTTGGAATTGAAGTTTTACGATTAGGGGTTGTTACTACTCCAGGGGTTGCTTATCTTGTTCGTGCTCAAGAAGCTGATGCCGGTGTAATGATTACCGCAAGCCATAATCCGATCAAGTATAATGGTATTAAATATTTTGGTGGAGACGGCTTTAAACTATCAGATGATTTGGAATATGAAATTGAGCAGCTATTAGATGCTGAGGAAGATACATTGCCACGACCATCTGATGAAGGATTAGGAACTGTTGCTGACTACCATGAAGGTGCTTTGAAATATACTTCATTCCTTGAACAAACAGTTTCAACTGATCTTTCAGGGTTAAAGGTAGTTGTTGATGCTGCTAATGGTGCAACTTCAGGCTTTGTTTCCAACCTATTTGCCGACATGAACGTTGACTTTATTCCAATTAACGCTCAACCAAATGGTCTGAACACTAATCTTAACTGCGGTTCAACTCATCCTGAAGGGTTACAAAAAGCTGTTGTTGAAAATAAGGCTGATCTTGGGATTGCCTTCGATGGTGATGGAGACCGTTGTATTGCCGTTGATAATGAAGGAAACATTGTTAATGGTGACAAGATTATGTACATTTGCGGAAAATACATGGATGATAACGGCTTATTAAAGAAGGATACAATTGTCACTACCGTAATGAGCAACTTGGGGATGTACAAGGCACTTGAAAGTCATAATATGACCAGCGTGAAGACAAAGGTCGGTGACCGGTATGTTGTTGAAGAAATGTTAAAAAACGGCTATAACCTGGGTGGTGAACAGTCGGGACATATTATCTTCTTGGACTATAATACGACTGGTGATGGAATGCTGACTGCTTTACAGCTCCTTTCAGTAATTAAGGAAACAGGCAAATCACTGAAGGAGTTAGCTAGCGACGTTACAAACTATCCACAAGAGCTTGTTAACATCAAGGTGGCTGATAAGGCTGCTGCAATGAAGAATGAAAAGCTTCGGGCGATTATTGAAGAAGTCGAAGGTGAAATGAATGGTGATGGACGAGTTCTTGTTCGTCCGAGCGGAACAGAACCATTGCTTCGGATCATGGCAGAAGCAGCTACACCAGAATTAGTTCATCAATATGTAGAACGAATTGCTGATGTTGCCCGTAAGGAATTAGAAGTTAAATAATAATTAAAAAGAACTAGGAAAATTTCCTGGTTCTTTTTTCATCAGTTTACTAGACATCTTACCTAGACCAATTAAAGTCACTTAGTTTGACAATGCTAGTTAAAAACATTATCATACTAAGTGTATTCAATGGACTGGACATGCTATATATGTCTATACCAATTTTAAAAAGGATGGTATTAAATATGTGTGGAATTGTTGGAGTGACTGGGAGTCAAGACAGTCTATCAATTTTAATTAATGGTTTAAAGCGGCTTGAATACCGTGGCTATGATTCAGCTGGGGTTTACGTTAACGATAATAAGGGTCATGACTACCTGGTTAAGCGTGCTGGCCGGATTAGCAACCTTGAAGATGCATTGACCGACGATGTTCATGGAATGTCAGGAATTGGTCATACTCGGTGGGCTACCCATGGTGAACCAAATGAAGCCAATGCTCACCCTCAATATTCAAATGACGAACGCTTCTATCTTGTTCACAACGGGGTAATTGAAAACTATGCCCAATTGAAGGCAAATTATCTGGCAGACGTTGACTTTAAGAGCCAAACCGATACCGAAGTAATTGTTCAATTAGTGGATAAGTTTGTTGTTGAAGATCACCTTTCAACTAAGGATGCATTATTAAAGGTTTTGAAGCTAATCAGTTCTGATTCATCATATGCTTTTGTATTAATGGATAAGGAAGAGCCAGATACTCTTTATGTTGCTAAGAATAAGAGTCCATTACTAGTTGGAATCGCTGATGGCTACAACATGGTCGGCTCAGACGCTACCTCAATGTTGAAGCAAACTAACCAATTTATGGAATTGGATGATCATGAACTAGTTATTGTTAAGCCGGACTCAGTTGAAATCGAAGACTTTGACGGTAACGAAAAGCACCGTGATACTTTCACTGTTGATATGGATCCAAACGCAGCAGACAAGGGTGCTTACCCATTCTACATGTTAAAGGAAGTTGATGAACAACCTGCCGTAATGCGGAAGTTAGTTCAAAAGTACTTTGATGAAGACGGCAAGCCGACAATTGATGAAGAATTGTTAAAGTCAATGTCTGAAGCTGATCACCTTTACATTGTTGGGGCTGGGACTAGTTACCATGCTGGGTTGATTGGTGCTCGGATCTTTGAAAAGTTGGTTGGTATTCCAACTTCTGTTCACATTTCATCAGAATTTGCTTACGAACAACCATTGCTCTCCAAGAAGCCATTCTTTATCTTCTTGAGTCAAAGTGGTGAAACAGCTGATAGTCGTGAAGTATTGGTTAACGTTAACAAGAATAATTGGCCAAGTCTTACAATTACTAACGTAGATAAGTCAACTCTTTCTCGGGAAGCAACCTTTACCGAATTGCTTTATGCTGGTCCAGAAATTGCCGTTGCCTCAACTAAGGCTTACACAGCGCAAATTGCCGTTGAAGCAATCTTAGCTAAGGCACTTGGTGAATACATGAATAAGCCAGTTGCTGGTGCCTTCGATGTTAAGCACCAATTAGGTTTGGTTGCCAACGGGATGCAATCAATTACTGATAGTAAGAGCATTTTGAAGGATCTTTCAGACAAGTACCTTTCAAAGCCACGGAATACTTTCTACATTGGTCGGGGAATTGACTGGTCGGTTTCTCTTGAAGCAGCCCTTAAGCTAAAGGAAATTTCATATGTTCAAGCTGAAGGATTTGCTTCAGGTGAATTAAAGCACGGAACAATTGCCTTGATTGAAAAGGGAACACCAGTTATTGGAATTATTACTCAAGACCGGACCGCTGGATTAACACGGAGTAATCTGGAAGAAACTGAAGCGCGGGGTGCTAATACTCTGACAATCGTATCTCGTCACTTGGCAAAGGATGGCGATAACATTATCCTACCCGATGTTGATGAATTACTTAGTCCGCTTCTGAGTGTTGTTCCAGCACAATTATTGGCATACTACACTAGTCTTGGTAAGGGATTGGATGTTGATAAGCCACGGAACTTGGCAAAGTCTGTTACCGTTCAATAATTAATCAAAAATCGTCAGTTGCGCATAAAAGACGTTAGCAACTGGCGATTTTTTGTGTATTAGAGAAGAAATACTTTGACACTTTTTAGTAAAATTACTAAAAAGTTGTTGACAGTGATATATGAAACCGCTATCATAATAAATGTAAGGTATTTAAGTAATTACCTTCTAATCAATTCTCTTTCTCTCTTATGCCAATCATCGCCAATTTCGACGATGATTTTTTTTGTGCTTCTCGTTATAATAATTGGAGAGTATGAAGGGAGTTAGGATTGTGGAAGAACAACATGAAGTTTTGGATTTGATTGAACAAATTACACGGAATGATGGGACCAGCTACTATGAAATTGGTAATATGGTCCAAAATGGACGGGCTGAATTAGCTGCTGAACGTGGCTTTATTAAGGAAGTCCGGATCCTGCAGTTAAATATTCCTCATTCCCAAAACGTAATTAAGTATGAACACTTCATTAACACTCATTACAAAATGCAGGACGAGTCAATGGATCACTGGGACGAGTGGAAACGGACCCCGGAAGCAGATAAAATTGTTCATGATATTTTGGAAGAAAACCATATTGGCTAAAAAGTTAAAAGTAATATTATTTAATAAATTTTCTTTTAAAAGAGTCTATACAGCAATTTGCCAAGACCTTATAATTAGAAAAGATATTTCTTGGGGGTTCTGTTAATGAACAAAAAGGAAGGCCTAGTAATCAATCGGGCTCAGCCGCATCACGTCACAGGAATTGACGGCTTACGAACAATTGCAGTGCTGGGAGTAATTATTTACCACCTGCTGCCAACCCAATTAAAGGGTGGCTTTCTTGGTGTCCCGCTATTCTTATTAATCTCAGGCTATTTTATTACTTACCAGTTCAGTAAAAAGATTGAACGTGGTGATCGACTTGGATTAAAGCATTTTTATGCTAAGCGCTTTTACCGTCTTTATCCAGTTTTAATTACGATGTTAGTGTTAACAATTGCGTACATTACGCTGTTTGCTCATGAGCTTTTGCATGACATTCGGCAAATCTTTGTTACTAATATCTTGTGGGTTTACAATTGGTGGGAGATTTATCATGGACAATCATACTTTGATCAATTCGCTAACCAGTCACCATTTACTCACCTTTGGACATTGGGGGTTGAAGCACAATTCTATGTTCTTTGGCCGATTATTATATTTCTCTTGTTTAAGGTGTTCAAGAAGCGTTCAATTGTTCAATACCTTGTTTTGGGGTTGGCGATCTTGTCCGCAATTGAAATAGCTGTCTTGTACCATCCTGAGACGCTTAACCGAGTTTACTATGGAACTGATACGCGGGCTTTTTCTCTCTTGCTTGGCTCATGGCTTGGCTTAGTCTGGCCGCTTGATCGGCTAAGTACAAAGGTTACGGTAACTGCTTCACGGATATTAGATGGTTTAGGAGTCATCGCTTTAATTATTACTCTATTTGGCTTTATAACCTTAGATGGGCAATCCTCATTCACGTACCATGGGGGAATGTTCTTTTATAGTGTAATTGGGACCGTCTTACTAGCAACGATCTTTCACCCGGGAAGCCACATGAATCGGTGGTTAACCAACCCGTTCTTTAGTTGGTGTGGTCAGCGATCATACGGAATTTACGTCTATCAGTATCCTGTTCTTGTATTTTATGAACGGGCAATTGATGTTGGTATCCACCCAGTTATTAGTGGGATTGAAGAATTAGCATTAATTGTTATTATCAGTGAAGTTTCATATCGGTTGATTGAACAACCGCTTGCTAAGCGTCGGTTAAGTGATTTCCATTGGCAAAAAATTAAGTTTAATAATTGGAAACAAGCGGCAACGGCAACAGTTGTTTTGTTAATTGCCGGTACAGCAGGCTACGGTCTCTGTCAACCTAATGTTCAACCAAAAAAGACAACTGTTCAGAAGCAAATTGAAAAGAACGATCAATTAACTGAAAAACATAATAAGCAACTTAGTAAGGGCAAAAATGTTGAAACAACCAAGATTAGCACCGTTCAAAAAGAGTACCAGCTAAGCAAGACTGAAATTAAGCAGGCGCAAAAACTGAAGGTTACTGCAGTTGGTGATTCAGTAATGCTTGACGCTTCTAATAGCCTTCAACAATTGATGCCACATGCTTACGTTGACGCTAAGGTGGGACGGCAGGGCTCGCAAACGCCGAAAGTCCTTAGTCAGTTAAAGGAGAGTGGTCACCTTAACCAGATCGTTATTTTGAATTTAGGGAATAATGGTGCCATGGATCAGAAAACAATCGATAATATTCTCAAGACTATTGGGAAAGATCGGCAAGTTTACTGGGTAACTCCGCACATTCCATCAAAGAGTTGGCAACAACAGGTTAATAACCAGATCCAGGAGATTGCGAAGGAGCACCATAACGTTCACCTAGTTGATTGGTATGCCGCAAGTAATGGTCAATCCGGCTGGTTTGCAAAAGATGGCGTTCACATGAATAAGCAGGGAAATAACCATTATGCAAAATTGATTACGAAAACTATTTTGAAGGATCAACGGGGTGAATAGTTAATGAATGATAATGAAAAATTACTAGATAAGGCGATCGATCTATATTTGACCGGTTTAAAAGGCCTCGATTCGTTTATTTCGGAGCCTTCTGCAGAATATTCCCTTTCCTTTGAACAGTACTTGATTTTAAAAAAGATTGTTCATAATCCCAAGATAAAATTAATGGACATTGCTGATGAACGTGGCGTAACCAGAAGTGCCATTTCACGACAGCTTCGGCCCCTCTTGAATCATAATTACATCCAACAAGAAGCTGATCCTGAAGATCGTCGGCGGTTGTTCTTAATCAGTACTGTTAGAGGAAAACAGGTTGAGCAGCACATTGGTTCACTTGTGTTGAAGCGTTTTTCAAACTGGCTTGATGTTTATGGGAAGGATCGGGGTGCTGAGCTGTTAGATCTTTTGGAAGATTTTAATAAAGAAATTGTTCAGGCAAATTATAGCGAGGAGAAAAAATGATTAAGGTAATTGCGTTAGACTTAGATAATACCCTGTTAAACAGTAATAAGGAAATTAGTGCTCGAAATGAACGAGTCCTAAAGAAACTTCATTCTCAAGGCATTCACGTTGTCTTGTGTACTGGTCGACCAATTAATGCCATTTGGCCGCTAATTGAACAACTTGGGCTGACAAAACCGGATGATTATACAATTACTTTCAATGGTGGATTAGTGATTAACAATGTCTCTAAGGAACACCTTTTTGAATTAGGAATGACTAGGGATGACCTTCAACCACTGTTAAAGTTTGTTAAGCAAGAAAATATCCCGCTTGATATATTGGACTACGATCGAGTTTATGAGTTAAGCGATCAACCGCGTTCAATCTATAAGACAGTCTTAAAGAACATTGAATTCCGTGATACTAAGAGTACTGAACTTAGGGAAACAACTTACAGTAAGGCAGTTATGGCGATTCCCGCTGAGAAATTAACCCCGATCATTCAGAACCTTCCCGCTGAACTTAAGCAGAAGTATCATGCGGTTCAATCACAACCAATGATTATGGAATTTTTGCCTCCAAAGGTTAATAAGATGGTTGGTTTACAGGCGCTTTTGCAACACTTTAATTTAGACTTCAGTAACTTGATGAGCTTTGGCGACGCTGATAATGATCTGGAAATGATTCAAGCAGCTGCTCAAGGGATTGTCATGGCAAACGGTCTTCCTGAGGTTAAGAAGGCGGCCACAGCAATCACGGATTCAAATGATGAAGATGGGGTTGCAAGCTACTGTGAGCGGTATTTTGCAACACTGTTGTAATAAAAAACAGAAAATTAGTTAATAAAGTTGTTGAATTAGACGATTTTAGTGAAAATCGCCCTTGATTCAACAACTTTTTTCATTATCACACGAAGAAGTTAGGACAACCAAAGAAATCATTGAATCCCATTATGACGGCCTTTAACAAGCTAAATTTTATAAATGTGTGATCGTTTACAATCAATATTTCAGTAGCTTTACAAACACTTCGCAATAATTAGTTAAACGATAAATCGCTGTTATCTAGTAGTAATATTCATCGTGTAATATAAGAACTGTTGAATCGGAATAATAAAAAAGGATGGTATTGAATTTATGGTTTCTAAGAAAAAACTCGCAAAATTAACTGCTTCTGTTGGTGCAATTGTCTTCGGTGTTGCAGCTACTCAAGCTGTTGTTAATGCTGATACAGTTTACACCGTTAAGAGTGGTGATACACTTTCAAGCATTTCTTACAAGTTTAATAAGAACAACAGCCTTGTTAATGAAATTGCTCAAAAGAACAGCATTAAGGATATTAACAAGATTTACGTTGGCCAACGCTTAATTATTAAGAGCGATGGTGAAATCCAACCAGCATCATCTCAAACAACTACCCAAAATAGTAATAATACTAATGACAGCCAACAGGTATCAACAAGTACTGTAAGTGGTTCAGAAGCAGCTGCTAAGGCCTGGATTGCTAACCGCGAATCTGGTGGAAATTATGGTGCTACTAACGGCCAATATATCGGAAAGTACCAACTTTCAGCATCATACCTCAATGGTGATTACTCAGCTGCTAACCAAGAACGGGTTGCAGATCAATATGTAGCTAGTCGTTACGGTTCTTGGACCGCCGCCCAACAACACTGGATGGCGAATGGTTGGTATTAAGAATAAGAGCGTGAACCCGTAAAGAATTCACGGTTGATAACGATTTCTCCCGGCAGTGGTGTTTTACACCGCTGTCGGGAGTTCGTTATCTCGAGTGAATTTAGGGTGAGCGCGTTTAGACTATGATGCATTAGAACAGCTCTAGCAAGCTCCTGCCAAACAGAACTCAACTATATAGCCTAGACTAAATCGATTTCTCCCGGCAGTGGTGATTAATACCATTACCGGGATTGTTATTTAGGAAAAATAATGCATAAATGATGCATTGCCGCTTTATCAATGTTACAATTAATACTGTATTTTGGGGATGTTTTTGGATTCGACAGGTATAGGTCGAGTTTCAATTGCGTTTCGAAGGTTGCGTCTTCGTAAAAACGCTCAGTTTTAAATTATAACTGCAAACAATAATTCAAACTCTTACGCATACGCTGCCTAACAAGTAGTGCGCGTAAATCCATCCTGGGTTCGTCCATGATGCAGTGATGGGTTTCATATCTTAGTGGACTACGCTTAATACTCACGCTTGAAGTATTAAGAAGAGATTACCAAGCTAGTTAGTCATGGTTGCCCTGATCAACGGCGTTTTGATTAATGAAACCTAAATAGTTGAGATATGAACGTAGAGGTTGAAATGGCGATATGCCTGGACACGGGTTCGACTCCCGTCATCTCCATTGCAGAAGGGAGGCTGAGAAAAAGCATTTGTTTTTCTCAGCCTTTTTATTTGCTAATCTTATTAAGATAGGGTGAAGAAAGTTATTTCCCGGGAAATAGTGAATTGATTTTGGTAGTTAGTGAGGGAGAATTGTAGAATGAAAATTTTGATGATTGAAGACAACCACTCAGTATGCGAAATGATGGCAATGTTCTTCAAAAAAGAAGGCTGGCAGTATGAGTTCGCCTATGACGGGGTTGAAGCAGAAGAAAAGTTTAGTGCTGCTCCGCATGAGTGGGATGTTATTCTCTTAGATTTGAATTTACCGAAGAAGGATGGTATGCAGGTGGCAGCGGATATTCGCCGGATTTCAACCACGGTACCATTGATTATGTTGACTGCGCGTGATTCTGAAAGCGATCAAGTGCTCGGATTGGAAATTGGGGCGGATGATTACGTAACTAAGCCGTTTAGTCCGATCACGTTAATTGCTCGAATCAAGGCTCTCCAACGACGCTCTCAATTAAGCGCAACGCAAGGAGCCCAACATTCTAACCAGGATCGTTTTGATATTAAAACTAAGCATTTTAAGATGGATACTAAGACCCGTGAAGTATATATGTATGGTAAGCCAGTGAAGGATCTAACTCCAAAGGAATTTGATCTATTAAAGACGCTGGCTAGCAAACCTCGCCAGGTATTCACCCGGTCTCAATTACTCCAGCTGGTTTGGGACTATGAATACTATGGTGATGAGCGAACGGTTGACGCCCATATTAAAAAGCTTCGTCAAAAGCTTGAAGCTGTTGGTCCACAAGTAATTCAAACGGTCTGGGGCGTTGGTTACAAGTTTGATGATGAAGGAAATGAATAATGAAGTTACTATATCGATTAATGATTGCCTTCTTTACGGTAATTATTACGCTGATGACGGTTTTAAGCCTGGCTTTCATTAATGTTACTAATGAGACGATGTATCGAAATACCTGGAATCAGTTAAAAACTTACTCTGATAGCTTGGTTCAGGATGCAATTCGTTATGATACAGTTGACCATACTTTTAAGGGCTTTGAGAATCAGGCCTTGTTGAGTAATGCGGCACTGCTTTCTAACCAGCATGTCCATTTTGCAATTTTTGATATGACGCAGCGGCAGACGTTTGCTAGCAATGGTTTTGCACCTCAAATAAGTAAAAATGATTGGAAAAAACTAAAAAAGGGCAAAACAATTTACTTACGGCTTACTCGGCCACAGATTAATAATCAAAAAGCTCACCAGTCAGCAATGACAGAGGTAATTCGCCCGTATTTCTACCACAAGAAAATGATTGCGGTCGTTTCAATTGCTACCTTTGTTTCGGTGGTAGAAGAAAATATGCATCAGCTGAAAATAAACCTAGCAATTGCCTTTCTTATTGCTACCTTAGCAGCACTTCTAATTAGTTATCTTCTCGCTCGGTCAATTACTAAAAAGATTGATCAGCTTCGGACTGCTACCCGGCAGGTTGCTAAGGGAAATTACCATGTAAAGGTACCAGTTAACGGTAAGGATGAGGTTGATGATCTTGCCCGAAGCTTCAACCAGATGACAACTGCCCTTCGTGAGTCCGATCAGGAAATTCGGCGACAGGAAGAACGGCGACGGAAGTTCTTGGCTGATGCCGCTCACGAAATGCGGACCCCGTTAACGACAATTAATGGATTGTTAGAGGGACTTCGGTATGATGCTATTCCTAAAGAAGACTGGAACCATAGTATTGAATTAATGCAGAACGATACTCAGCGGTTGATTCGGTTGGTTAACGATAATTTAGATTATGAGAAGATCCGTACTAATCAGATTTCAATGGACCGTAAACTATTTGATTGTTCTGCTGTTTTGACTAATCTTAAGGAACAGTTGAATAAGCGTGCAGCGGAGAAAGAAGATCGGATTCAATTAGACGTTCCTGCTGGCCTGTTGGTGTACGCTGACTACGATCGTTTTGTTCAAATTATGTTCAACGTTATTCAGAATGCCATTCAGTTTACCAGTAATGGCTTAATTAAAATTTCGGCGCGTCGTGTTGAACGGGGATGCAAATTTAAGATTAGTGATAATGGAATTGGGATGACAAATGATCAAGTAAAGAACATTTGGGAGCGATTCTATAAGGCTGATCAGTCACGGAGTAATCAATATGGCGAATCGGGACTTGGCCTGCCAATCGTTCATGAACTAGTAAACCTTCATGGCGGGAAAGTAACGGTTGAAAGCAAGCCGAAAAAGGGAACAACCTTTACTATTTTTCTCCCGGATCCTCAACATGCACCACACAGGAATAGTCAGAATTAGCATTTCACATTTATACCAATAATTTATTAAACGCTTTCTTATAGATAATATAAGTTGTTCTTATATTTATACCATCTATTTATTTTGTGAAAATACTTGTGTAAACGTTTGCAACTGTTTATAATACTATCTCGTAATCAATTATTCATTTGATAGGAGAGAAATAAAGATGGTTTATTTACTTGCATTAATTCCAGCACTTGGTTGGGGGCTTATGCCATTAATCACTGGTAAGATTGGTGGTTCTGCTGTTAACCAGATGTTCGGTATCGGTGCTGGTGCCACAATCATTGGGTTAGTTGCTTATGCGGTTACTCAGCCGACTGTTAGCACAACTGCTTTCTGGTTTTCTGTATTATGTGGTGCTTTATGGACGATTGGTCAGGTTGGGCAATTCGTTTCTTTTAAACGGATGGGTGTCTCAAATACCATGCCGCTTTCCACCGTTTTACAATTAGTTGGTAATTCACTAATTGGGGTTATTATCTTTGGTGAATGGCATAGTGCTCGGGCGCTTACAATCGGTTTTGTTGCATTGGCAATCGTTATTGTTGGTGCTTTGATGACATCAGTTTCTGATAGTAATTCGGATAAGAAGGTTACTGCTAGTAACTTTATCTTCTTGTTGGTAACTACTATTGGTTACTGGGTATATTCAGCATTTCCAAAGATTCCAATCGTTGCCAATGAAAGCGCCCAAGGGATCTTCCTTCCAGAAATGCTCGGAATCTTACTTGGCTCTGTAATTTATGCTCTTTGTTCCGGTAATGCTTCTTCATTCAAACAAAAGGAACAGTACTTAAATATCCTTGGTGGTTTATCATGGGGAATTGCCGCCTTTGCTTATATCTTTTCTGCTAAGGCCCTTGGTGTTACCGAAGCGTTCATCTTCACCCAATTAAACGTTATTATTGCAACCTTTGGTGGAATTTGGATCCTTCACGAACACAAGAGTCATCGTGAAATGGCCTACACTATTTGGGGAATTGTTTTGATTGTTGTTGGTAGTATTGCTACTGCTTTTGCATAGAATAAAGCAGTTAACTGAAAAAATATCTAATAGAGGAACGGCAAAGAATATGTGTCGTTCTTTTTTCTTTTAAACACGAGAATGTTGAAATGAAGACGTGTAAGAAAAATAAAATTGTGATATAAAATGGCTCCAGTGCTCGATAAAACCGAACATTGGAGCCTTATTTATAATTCCATACTTTCCTAAGTTTAGCCGCGTTCTTGTTGAGGCATCTTTTCATCAGCAGGGTGTTTATATTGACGAACTAAGGCAAAGAAACTTTTAGCTTTGCGACGAGCAATCGGACAGGTCATACCATTGTAAAATTCAATTTGGCGATGATAGAAGTCCACGTTTTTCACGGTATGGGGATTTACCAGATAACTCCGGTGGACCCGAATAAACCGAGAGTCATTGTTGGCAATCGTGGTGAGGTTCTGATGAATCTCGATTGCTCGATTGTCATTGGTGAAAATGGTGGCCGAATGGGTATTATCCTTGTTGGACTTAAAGAAGCAAATATCATCGAGCAAAATGGTCCGGTCCTGATTATAGCTGGTGTAGTGAAAAAGATTTTCTGCCTTTTTTTGGTGCTGGCGAGTAATCAGACGAAAGTCCTTCATTAATTCTTGCTCAATATTATCTTGATCTTTTGAAATAAAATCCAGTGCCTGAAGCCGGTATTTATACGTGGTATAAAGCAATTCATCGTGAACGGTAATGAAAATAATGGAAGCTTCTGGATCTCTTTGCCGGATTAATTGACTTAACTGTAGTCCTGCGCGCTTATTATGATTGATTTGTAGATCAAGGATAAAAACGTTATCTGCACTTGGTTCTGGTAGTGCCTTATTTAAGCTGGTCGTAGAACTGAACGGTAATACTAACGAGTCAGTTACCTGTAATTTTAAAAGAATAGTTTTCACAACAGCTTGCAAGTTGTTAAGTTGTTGTAAATTATCCTCCATAATGAATACCTTTAGCATTAATAACCCCTCCCCAGATTACATACTTAATATAAATTAAGTGGGGGGGGAGATTCCAGCGTTCTATTTGATTTTTCATTAAGAAGTAAAAGAATCCTGAAAAAAGAATAGAAGTTTTTTCAGGGTTAGGAATTAATTAGTTTTTGTATTCTTAAGTTAAGGTGAAAAATTTATTGGCAATTAGTTAGCTTTTTCACTTTTTGGTAGTTACTTTTCAGTGAAGCCTTAGGTAAAAAGATTTTATTAAGAATCTTCCTTTCTCTTTTAATCGGATTGACGTAACTTAATGGTTGTACAAACAAAAAAGTATTAATTCGGATCACAATGATAGAATTAATGATTTAGTTACGAGGGGGAAATATTACATTATGAGTAAGAAAAAGGTTTTACAAGCGGTGGCTACTATCGGTGCCGTTACCGCAACCGGTGCGATCGCTACCACTGTATACGCAGCTGTTGCGAGACTTGATTGGTAAAAGCGGGCCCGTTGTGGCAAATTATGATTATTTTCGACTTGTATTTCTAAATCATAGTGACGGTTATCATAATCTTTGACATAAATATCAAAACGGGAACTTTTGGCATCATGGGTGGTTTTGATTTCCTGTTGGCTATTGAGAATCTTAATTCCTTTAATTGTCATTGTTGGAAAGATTCGCCGTAATAACTCTAATGTGATTTTGGGATCGAGAAAGGTCTTACTAAAGATGAAATCATCAGTCAGACTAGCCTCTTCCCAGCTTTTCCTTGAACCTGTTTGTTCCATTTTCTATTCCTTTTATATGAATTTTGAGAAGACCTCTCAAATTAATAGAACGAAGAATAATGGAAAAATCACTAAATTATTTTTGTTGTTTCTTCTAATTGAAAACGGCTTCATGGTTCGGTATGATTAGGGGTGTAAATATTAATAATAAGAAAGAAGTTCTGGAAATGACACATATTTCATTTGATCGAACAGGCTTAAAGAAATTCGTTAACGATAACGAATTAGGCGAAATGCAAGCAATG
>DSTFI04003__coassemble_504_pt1 | contig 45352 bp, 47 predicted proteins | sample DSTFI04003__metabat2_high_PE_012 | metagenome-assembled genome bin DSTFI04003 | reverse complement strand
AAGGAAGCAAAAGAAAAGCACAGTCAAGATCGAACCATTAAAAGCAACCATGATTTAATAAATCTTTTAAAAGAAACGGGTGAAAAATGGCGAGAGGAACACAAAGAAGTTAAGAAGAAAAACGGGCAAGAAGTAGAAATTGTTCATCGTGTTCCAGCCCGTTCTATTGCTTACATGTTAGAAAAGTATTTGAAAACTGCAGTTATTGGAGATAGTGCAAAAGACGTGGAAAATGCCCCTCTATCTTTCTATGATTTAGACACTGGACTTTATACCAACAGCGATCGATTGCTTGATAGTTTCATCTTAGCTGTTGACGACACCACTAACTCACGTGCTAGAAAAGACATTCGAGAATGGTTACGGATTGAAGCTCCCACCAATTCTATTAATAAGAACATCAACCTTGTTCCCGTTGGCAATGGCATATTCGATAAGGAAAATAAGAAGTTGCTACCATTCAATCCGAAATACGTTTTTACCAGTAAAGTTGCCACAAAATAAGTAGACAATGACATCCCCGAACCCACCTATAATGGCTGGACATTCAGCAAGTGGATTGAAGAATTATCAAATGGTGACGAGGATAAAACCACACTCTTATGGCAAATGATAGCTAGTGTTATTCAGAACAGACGGACTAGCAACGTTTTATTTTGTTTAATTGATAATGGCGAGGGGCGCACTGGTAAAAGTACATTTGAAGCCTTATTAATGAATTTAGTTGGTAAGAACAACTACACCGCCTTAAAACTAGAGGAATTCGACCATTCTTTTTTGTTAGCACAAGCCTATGGAGCTAGTTTAATCATTGGAGATGATAACGATCCAAAAGGATATATCGACAACGGTAGCACCCTAAAAAGTATTGTCACTAATGAATTGGTATTAATCAATCCAAAAGGACAACGCCCTTTTTCTGCTAAGTTCTACTGTACGATTGTTCAATCAATGAACGGCTTCCCACGATTCAAAGATACATCAAACGGGCTTTATCGCAGATTTAGGTTAATTCAGTTTAACCACCAATACCCAGATACCCCAGACGGACGAAAAGTCAAAGATGAATACGTTAAAGACCAGCGCTTATTGCAATGGATACTAAAAAAAGCTTTGCAAGTTAATATTGATACCATTATCAACACACAAGAAAGCCAAGAAGCAGTCAATGATTTACAACTGGAGAATGACATCGTTTTATCTTTCGTTAATGAAGTTGTTCCTAACTTAGAAAGTACCAGAATACCAATAGCGTTGCTGTTCGCTCTATTTCGTAAATATGTTGACGACAATAACAGCAAAAATGGCATGACCAGAGCAACTTTTACCAGAAGAGTTAAGCCATTAATGGAACGTAACAACTGGAATTATAAGAAATCCAGACCATTAGATTTTTTAAGTGATAGTGACATTAACCAACTTAAAAGCACACCGTATTATGATTACAACGATTTTAGAAAGAACGACCATAAAAGCCAACGCTGTTTTATTAAAGAATAACGTTCCAGTTCCTCTTTTTGTTCCGTGTATTTTTAAAAAGTGTAACAGCGAAAAGCGTTGATATATCAATACTTATTACTATTTGTTCCATTGTTCCATTTATAATTAGTAATATTAGATATAAGAGTAAAAAAAATAGGCTATAAATACATCTATGTAAGAACGAACAAAAAAACGAGCGGAACACGGAACGAAATTGCTCAATCACTAGAGCGACAAGGGATTAGACCTGTTCCATCCTTTGGAACAAGGTAGAACGATTGGAACAACGTATTGAACACCAACAATAAAGTAAACGAGGTAATAACATGACAAGGGTAAAAGTTTTTAGTTCATATCACGAAAACGAACTTGATATATTAATGAATAAATGGTTAGCAGAACATCCAGATATTAATATAAGGGACATTAAACTAAGTAGTTCTCTAGCTTCAGTAAACGATGATGGTATACCGTTATTTACTGCAATGGTTATCTTTGCCCCACGTACTGCTCCTATTTAAGAGAACCTATAAAGAAATTTTCCTACAAAAAAATGTTGTTTTGTTGGCATAGGCACATTGGACACCCTATAAAAAGAGAGGATGAAAAAAATGAAAATCAATATCCAATACCCACCTTTAATTGAACAGGCATATAATCATCTGCTTTCCATTGGTTTACACCCTAACAAGGACAAACTATATAAAATGCTAGTTGTTGAGGGGATGATTGATGAGTTAGGCAATCCCACTCAACGAGCAATAGACGAGGGCTTAATTGAAGTGGCGAAAAGCGATCCAATTGAACGATTTAAGGCTGAAAATCCTCTTTTTGCTCATATTCCAGACGAACATTTTAAGGTACACAAGGGACAAGTTCTCATGGACTGTTACGCTTTAAAAACGGTATCTACCACTGTTCTAAACGACCCAGAGGCAACAGCAGAGCAAAAAGAAAACGCTCAAAGCCTATTAGACAAAGTAAATAACTTAGACCATAATGAATGGCACTAAATAAAGAGCATCCCCTTTCATTGCATCAAACGATGATAAGGGGATGTTATTCTTTTTCTTGTAAGAGCGTTCAATCATGTTTAAGTACATTTATTTCAAAAATTCGGGCTGTTTTAAAACGAGTAGCAAGCTTTTAATATAATTAATCGTCTTTTACTTAAAATGGCTTAGACAGCTTTAAAACGAAAATTAGAATACAGAGAAATGGAGTTGATTTAAATGTTTCTTGTATCGTGTCTGTTAATTGGAGCCATTGCATGTAGTTTGGCAAGCCTTTTTGCTGATATTGCGGTTATATGGCTATTTACCCACTACATGAATAATCAATGCAAGGGGGATGATTCTAAATGAGTTGGTATCGTGGTAGATATGTTACAAGTAGGCGCACCCTAGCCCAGTGTATGGCTGAAAGTAAGAAAGATTATCATTTCAGAGTTAAGAACAAAGATAAAGCAGACCCAACCGTCGTTAATTTTGTATTTTCTGAGAACGTCAATAAAGACAGGCGTTTATATACCGCTTGCCGTACGGCTTACAATTGCTATTTAGATTATTGCCAACAACAAACATTAACGCCGTTGAATAATCGTTATTTTAAGAAGAACATGGAACTGTTAGGCTTTGTTTATCAAAAACACCACCGCTTTTATGTTGGTTATTACGGTAACAAGGTAACAACTGCATACAAAAATATTGGAATTGTTAAACGGTAAATGTTCCATATAGTGTCCAATTTATCAAACCGACCTTAGCGTTGATATAACAGCAATCTTAATTAGAAATCATTGCCCAAAATTGCACATTTTCTGGGATGTTTGTAGTTAAAAGAATGCTAACAAATGTTGGTATTTTTAATAATTCGTAGTTAGATTGGAGTTGATTACATGATTCTATTCTTTGATTCCACCTATTGGACGTATGAACTAATCGCAGTTATTGCAGTGATTATCATTGCTTTACTGGTTATTAAGTACAGACAATAGAACCTCACAAAACCTACACTCGTATTTAATTCGTAGTTAAACATTATTGCTTATGAGTGATTAGCTTTAATCGTTGGTATAATCACATTTAGCATCAAAACTGAAAGCAAAAACGAGCAATGAATGCCCCTCTTTTGCTATCAAAATAGGACATACTAAAAAGCCCCCGTTTTTATTTAACGGGGGGTTAGTTTATTAATGTTGCAGGAACGCACATCGACTTTTTTGCATGATAAATTCCAACAATTATTTTTTTGGAGGTGGTCTGAATGAATGATGAATTAGATAAACTCATTAATGATTCGTTTCAGTAAATAAAGACCACTACCCTAATTAAGGGCGGTGGTCTTTATCATTTGTCTAGGGGGTGCTTAACCATGCTATTAAATTCATTTGATGATTACATGCTTTACACGTTATTAGCTCATTTATTCCATACGTCAATTACTAGCATATATTGGACGGTTAACCTAATTACTAGCCTAATATTAATAGGCGCTATTTTGATACTGTTATTCAAACATTAGCAACAAAAAAGGCACATCAATTAACGATGCACCCTCTACTGGTAATGGTTAAAAGTATTATAACAAAAAAGACACTCCTAATAGAAGCGCCTGGTTTGGTATAAAAATAAAGCAAACTAATTATATTGGAGCGAGTTAACAGTGTCAACCATCCCCACTATTGACGACAAGGAAGCCGTTAAAATTGCTAAGACTTACCTCAAGCAGAACCACGACTACTCACTAATTGCCAAGCGCCTAACCTTTAAGAATGCTAATTACATTACAGCAAAAGATGAAACTACCCATACTATGGCATTATACGAACTAAAAGAACGGGAGAATATCATCAACAGAGTTAAGCAACACGACTTAACCAGTGGATTGATTATTGAGTATCGCTTTATCAAGTCTTATTCAGTTAATCAAACACTGGAGCAATTACAACAGCAAGAAAAGAAAATATCAGAGCGTACACTTCAAAAGAAACAACACGAAGCATTATTACTGGTGTATTCGTTGATACCAGATAAAGACACAAAACTAATCAAATAAAAAAACGCTCCACCATAGGAACGCCTTTAAGATATAAATTAAAGCAAATCAGAATGATTATATCATCCCCCGCCCCTCCATTCATCTCAAAAAGAGCGCACACATTTCAATTGCCTTTCATGTAAGCGACGATTTTAAAAATTTTTAGGTAGGGGGGCTATATTTGCTACTCATTGATATAACTGTACTTAAACCAAGAAAAACAGTTAATTTGTGTCTGTTTTACGGTGCAATTAGTGGGGATGCTTTATCAATAATTCCGACAATTCAGACACCCTAAAAGAGAAATAGCCGTATTTTTCCGCAGATGTTTCCGCAGGCAAAATAAAAAGACCACCAAAACGGTAGTCTATCACGTTGGCAAGAAGATTTATTTTTTCCGCAATTTTTCCGCACATGTGGTAAAAAATAGCATTTATAGGTGTTTCCGTAAAAAATAAAATGCCTTTATATCAACGTTTACACGCTATTCCAATTTATTTAAAATAGCAAAAAAGGAGAGTACAGGATTTGAACCTGCGCGCCCGCTCTACACGGGTTCGCCGGATTTCGAGTCCGGTGCATTACCACTCTGCCAACTCTCCATGATTGGTTATTCAGAATAAAACCGAACAACCAAATTGTATCAAAATTGTGTTCTACAGTAAAGATAATTATTGATTTGCAATATCATAGGTTGTCTTGCCATTTTTTGCCGTGTACATAGCTTGACTATCATCGGCAGGATTCATGATACTGAGTGAGTAGTCATCCCCGATTGCCTTATCAATATCCTTAGAGTTTTTCTTGAAAGAACTTGTTAACTTACTCCAGCCCATTTGTTCAGCCTGACTAGGGTCTTGAGCTAGCTGCTTAAGAGCATTAACAGTATCATCGTCTGTTGGCGTTACTTTGTAGGTCTTGGTCTTACTGTCAAAAGAAACATCGCCAAATTTGGAATATCCCTTCTGGAGTTGCCGTAAAATTGCCATTTCCTTATTTTCTTGAGAAGCTGAACCGGTCCCTGAACCGATATTAGCCTTATTAGAAAATGATGACATACTCCCACTATTGCTTGTAACCTGAGAAGATTGGGCTTCGGATGATGAATGCTGCTTACTCCGGTTAAATGCTGGAAGGTTAATTACACCGTATATTACAGCAGCCAAGCTAAGCACAACGATGATCGTTCCACCCTTCCATTCACGGTATTGTTGCCATGAATTAGCAAGGTAAAAGCCACCCAAGATTAACATTAAGCCACCAAAAACAATCAAGAAAATCATTAATAAATACCCCTATTTTTGATACTAAAATTCCATTAATGCTTTCATATCATAGTCTTTAATCTTTTCCCGACCATGGAGATCTTTCAATTCGATTAAGAAGGCACAACCAACGACGATTCCACCAAGTTCTTCAATCATTTTAATAGTTGCGGAAATGGTACCACCAGTAGCTAAGAGATCATCAACAACTAATACCCGTTGGCCTGGCTTAATTGAATCGGCTTCCATTTGAAGGGTTGCTTCTCCGTATTCTAGATCATAGGTTGCACTAATGGCTTTCCGGGGAAGCTTGCCCTTTTTTCGTGCTGGTGCGAACCCAACTTGTAATTCACGTGCAATTGGGCAACCAACGATAAAGCCCCGTGCTTCCGGACCAACAACCATGTCAACCTTTTTATCCTTGGCGTATTCACAAAGTTCGTCAGTTGCTTGCTTAAACGCTGCACCATTCGCCATTAATGGCAAAATATCCCGAAAAATTACACCCTTTTCAGGAAAATCTGGAACACTCGCAACGTACTTGTAGAGGTCTAAAGTCATAAGAAAAAATTGTCTCCTTTAATGTATGTTTAGACAGTTCAATACCCACTTTGCCAAAGCCTTGCTATCACTAAATAACAGCACTTGTTCTGCCTGATATTGAGCAACGCGCCGCTGGTATGGGTTTGTTTCTTTTATGTCAGTTTTGTTTACGTCACTGACAGGTTTTAAAATACCATCTTTTATTGTAACAAATCCGGCCGCAGAAAACACTCTTAACATAAAAATTAATCGTTCAGCATTAATTTTTAGTCGAGTACTCAACTGATTTAATTGCCGGTTTAAGTCAATTTGAGTTGTTCTCACTACTAGCCGATACAAACGGGCAAATTCGTCCCGAACGGGCATCCCGCTTAAATAAACGCTGTGGGGCTGGAAAAGCAGTAGCCGAATCATTGAGGGTGCCTGCTGATCGTTGCTAAATAACTTTTCAAATTCTTCGAGGGTTGATGGACAATCAACAATCGTTACTCGTTGAGCAGAAAAGTCAGTCTGAGCTGCTTCGTCAGGTGATAATGCACTCCCCTCTGGTAAATGTGGTTGAATATTATCGCGAAGCTTTTTATCAAATGCAACATAATATCCTGCCTCATTAAAGAGTTGTGGATTTAGCTTATTGGTTCGCTGATCAATGATTACTGGACTATCAATACTAATATCCTCCAACATCAGCTGAACCGTTCGTTTTCCCCGCCACTCATTAATTGAGATTTTTACTGCCAGCTTAATTTGGTTTGCCATTGCTGCTCTTAAAACTGCCGCAAGTTTTCCCTTACCAAACGCAATTACCGTTACCTGGGACTGCTGGTCGCCCACCATAAATTTCAGGTGTGAGTTATCTTTCCCCATAGTGACAATGCTATTAATTTGGTCAGGTTGTAATTCAAAGACTGGCTGTTCATTCCCCGGGCCAAATGGGGAAAGGCTTACGAGTTGATCATATAATTGCATACTTACCTCAGCAGGGCTAATTGAAGCGGCAATTTTCAATGGCTGCTTTTTTTGTCCATCGAAATGCTGATTTTCTGCCTCATGAAGCAAGACATTCCGTAATTTTTCACTATTCTCAGTCTCAAAGCTCAAACCACAAGCAGCCGGATGACCACCGAATGAAGTCATCAGATCCCGGTGACCATCCAAGGCAGCAAATAAGTTAAAACCATCTACGCTTCGACCAGAGCCCTTAGCAATTTTCTGGTCGTCATTCGTACTTGCTACAATGGTTGGTTTCCCTGTTTGGTCCATTAAACGACTAGCAACAATTCCTAAAACTCCTTGGTGCCAATTATGACCAACCACCAACAATACCGGCTGATCCTGAGGCAATCGATCAACCTGCTGCTGAGCCTCTCCCATGATCTCATTTACCAGTTCTTGTCGCTTGCTGTTTGCTTGTTCAACAGCCTTTGCCAATTTAGTTGCACGATCCTCATCAAGGGTTGTTAATAGTTCAACGCCCTCATTAGCATCAGCGATCCGCCCTAACGCGTTTAACCGCGGCGCAATTACAAAACCGATATCCTGGTCGGTCAAGGACTGTTCACTAATCCCTGCTTCTTTAACTAGCGCATGTAGTCCCGGACGCATCCCCTGACGAAGTTCTTGAATCCCCATCATAATTAATGGCCGATTCTCATCACTAACACTAACGACATCAGCAATTTCACCAATTGCAACTAGATCAAGCAATTCTTCTGGAAATTCATCCAGCAACGCCCACGCTACCTTAAACGCTACGCCAACCCCAGATAGATCGGCAAATGGATAATTACTTCCCGGATAACGCGGGTGCACAATCGCGTAAGCATCAGGCAAGTCTTCGGGCATCTCATGGTGGTCCGTTACAATAACGTCAATCCCCTGCTTAACTACCGGATCAATTACCGCCTTACCGCTTACCCCGTTATCAACGGTGATGATCAATTTGGTTCCCTGATCGATTATTTTCTGATATGCTTCTGCGTTTGGCCCATAACCGTCACGGAAACGGTTAGGAACATAATAATTAACGTTAGCACCAACATCCTGCAGGACTTCATACATTAGGGCAGTACTGGTAATCCCATCAGCATCATAATCACCGTAAACAGTTATTTGTTCCCCCGCTGCTACCGCTTCTTGAATCCGTTCAAGAGCCTTATCCATGTCATGAAGCTGGTGTGGATCATGAACTGCTTGCATTGATGGTTGAATAAAACTATGAGCCTCTTCTGGAGTAGTAATTCCCCGTTCTGCTAACAAGCGTGCAATTACAGGATTAATCCCTAATTCTTGACTTAGCTGCTCCACTATTTGCTTATCTGGCGCTGCTATTCGTTGCCAATCATACTTTGCTTCTACCATTCAAATCACCATTCGTTTTTAAAATCAAGAGAGGAGTGAGACTGACAATTTTTATCGTCCCACCCCATTGCCTGGAGAGTTAATTATAGTTCTTTCTTGTTTTGCTGAAAATCAAAGAACTTCTTGATTGCCCAATCACCGAGACCAGGAATAATTCCATATACCCAGCTTAGGCAGGTTACATAGCCTGGAAGATTAATTTCCCGTGTCTTGTAGCCAACATTATCCCAAATTTGTTCAGCAAGCTTATCTGGGGAAATAAACATCCATTTTGGTAAGTGTGCACGATACTTCCCCTGAGTATCTGCCTTTTCAAAAAATGGCGTATCAATTGGACCAGGATTAACCGTTAAGACTTGAACGCCATAGTCGGCAACTTCCATTCGTAAGACGTTGTCAAACTGATTAACTCCTGCTTTGGTGGCGGAGTAGGCTGCACTATTAGGTGTTGGAATCTTTCCTGCCATTGAACCAAGATTGATAATTGCCCCATAGCCCTGATCCATCATTTGGCGGGCAACACAACGACTAATGTACATTAGAGCAAGGAGGTTAACATCAGTCATTCGTTTAAGCGTTGCGAACGATTCCCCAGTTGCTGGTGAAAAATCGCCCAGACCAGCTGAGTTAACAAGGGCATCAATCCCGCCAACCTCGTGCTGAATTTGGGACAAAACAGCATCGATTTGGTCAGGATCAGTAACGTCTAACTGGTAAGAAAAGGCAGGACGACCAGATAAAATCAAGCACTGGTTAGCAACTTTTTCTAGGCGCTTCTTATCACGTGCTACCACAATCACAATTGCTCCCCGACGTGCTGCTTCAAGAGCCAATGCCTTGCCGATTCCACTATCGCCACCGGTTATTAAGACTACCTTGTTTTTTAAGAACCGTAGCTGCTTAAACCTCTTTTTCATTCTAAGGACCTCCTTGCTAGTCTACTTATTTCTTAAATGGAACGTCAATCACATCAAAGTCATTTACTACTCTAGTGTCTGGTACGACATCACGAACCTGGTATGCTAACTGATATGCTGCTTTTCCCGTATACCGTGCTGAAATATGGGTCAGCAATAACTTCTTTACACCTGCCTGCTTAGCAACCTCTGCCGCTTGGAGACTCGTTGAGTGATAGTAATTGTGAGCCATTTTGGCTTCATTTTTAGCAAACGTACTTTCATGCACGAGGACGTCCGCTTTATGAGCAAGGACTACCGCGTTAGGCGTTTGCCGTGTGTCGCCAAGAATTGCGATAATTCGCCCTGGTTGCGGCTTTCCAATATAGTTCTTCCCATCAATTACTCTACCGTCGTCAAGCTTAACTGTCTTTCCAGCTTTTAATTGACCGTAGATTGGCCCAGAAGGAATATTATCTTGACGTAGCTTATCTACTTGCAGCTCACCAGGATGATCAGCCTCTTCAATCCGGTAGCCGTAACAAGCAATCTTATGGTCAAGTGACATTGTTGTTACTTTAAAGCCGCGTTCGTTAAATAATTCTTGACTATGATCAATCTCAACGAATTTCAGAGGATAACTTAGTCGTGATTCACTCACCTGAAGGGCCGTCATCACAAACTTTTTAATTCCAACCGGTCCATAAATTGTTAACGGCTCATTTCCCCCCTGAAATGACCGTGAACTTAAGAATCCTGGTAAGCCAAAAATATGGTCGCCGTGAAGGTGGGTGATAAAGATCTTTGTTACCTTTCTTGGGCGAATCGTCGTGTGAAGAATTTGGTGTTGGGTTGCTTCACCTGCATCAAATAACCAAATTTCATTTAACTCTTCTAATAATTTCAAGGCAACACTAGTAACGTTTCGCTGCTTACTTGGTGAGCCGGCTCCAGTTCCTAAAAATTCAAGCTGCATGCTTTTTCCTCAATTCCTTCTGATTTTTATTTATTATTGTACAAATTCAAAGACAAATTTATCGATTCGGACAGTATCACCGTCTTGAATTCCCTTAGCCCGTAATGCCTCATCAACCCCCATATGACGAAGCTGACGAGCAAATCGCAATTGACTTTCTTCATGGGTCAGATCGGTCATCTTGAATAAGCGGAGAAGCTTTTCACCGCCAAGAACCCATGTACCATCTTCATCACGGCTAATGGTAAAGGCGGCCTGATCTTTTTCTGGTGCTTCAGCCTTGTAAGTTGCCTCAAGTTGTTCGTCATGACTTTCACTATCGAATGCTGGCGTCTTATCGAGCAGGTCAGCAGTCAATTGCATTAGTTGTTGAACTCCCTGATGAGTAACTGCCGAAATTGGAAAAATCTCAGGCTGCTTTGCGAGTGTCTTATCAGCTGCCAAGTCTTTCTTAAAGGCGGCTAGATTCTTTTCAGCATTTGGCAAGTCCATCTTCGTTGCAACAACAATTTGTGGTCGCTTCAAAAGTTCTGGATCGTAGTTAGCCAATTCATGATTAATCTTCTTAAATCGCTCAATCGCTTGTTTTGGATCATCACTACTCATATCGACTAAGTGAAGAAGCACCCGCGTCCGTTCAATATGACGAAGGAACTTTAAACCGAGGCCAACACCTTTAGAAGCCCCTTCGATCAACCCTGGCATGTCAGCCATTGCAAAGTCACGGCCATCAGGCAATAGAACCATCCCTAAGTTAGGGACTAATGTAGTAAATTCATAGGCCGCAATTTTAGGCTTAGCGCCAGTAACGACGGACAATAGGGTCGACTTACCAACTGATGGAAAACCAACTAAGCCGACATCAGCAAGCATCTTCAATTCGAGTTCCAGGTACCGATCCTGCCCAGGCTCACCATTTTCGGCAATTTCAGGAGCCGGGTTTTTCGCACTGGCAAAGTGAATATTACCGCGACCGCCACGGCCACCCTTGGCGACTACTAAAGTCTGCCCATTCTCAACAAGGTCACCAATAATCTTACCGGTATCCAAGTCTCGAACCGTTGTCCCTTGAGGCACGCTAATAACAGTGTCTTCTGCACTAGGACCGGTCATCTGCTTACTCATCCCGTTGCCACCATTTTTTGCTTTAAAAATCCGGTGATAGCGAAAGTCCATCAAGGTTCTTAGTCCTTCATCAACTTTCAGTACGATATTACCGCCATGGCCACCATCACCACCGGATGGTCCACCATTAGGGACATATTTTTCACGCCGAAAGGAAACCATTCCGTTCCCACCTTTTCCGGCATGAGCTTCAATTTTAATTTGATCAACAAAAGTATTCATAAGTTGATTTCTCCGTTCTTCTGTTCTAACTACAAGTATATTGGAAAAAATTACCAGCGTCAAAATCAATCATGGCTACTACCCTTAGCTACTTCAGCATTTCCTTGAAGGGAAACTTTAATTAGCTGGGCGGTCTTCATATTAATTCCTAATGAATGAATATCCTCGATTGGGGCTGCTGCAATTTTGGTAATTGACCCATACTTTTGCAGCAATTTTGTTCGGGTGCGCGGCCCGACCCCCTTAATTGCATCCAATCTTGAAGCCATCGAATGACGGGCATGAACTCGCCGGTGGAAGGTAATTGCAAAGCGGTGAACTTCGTCTTGGATCCGTTGAACAAGGTAAAAGCCCTGGCTCCGTGGATTTAAATTAATATGTTCATCATGATCGCCAAAAAGGAGGTCAGCCGTCTTATGTTTATCGTTTTTGACCATCCCCACTACTGGAATATCCAGACCGAGTTCGTTTTCAAGCACATCCTTAACCGCGTTCATCTGAATTTCACCACCATCCATGAAGATCATGTCAGGCATTGGCTTATTTTCTTTTAACAGCCGTGAATAACGTCGGCGGATTACCTCTCGTGTACTGGCAGCTTCATCAGCATGATTAATCACACTCTTCAGCTTATACTTTCGATAAAGTTTCTTTGCTGGTTCGCCATCAACGAAAACAACCATTGCACTAACGGGATCGGCTCCCTGAATATGCGAGTGATCAAAGGCCTCAATCTTATGTCCCTCTGGCAATCCTAACGCATCAGTAATTTCTTTCATTGCACCAGTTGTCTTCTTGGTATCAAGTTCAAGGAGTCGAAACTTTTCATCAAGAGATAGTTGGGCATTTTCACGTGCCATCGCCATTAAATCACGTTTTTCTCCCCGAACGGGTGTTCTTACTGGTACCCCTAAGATTTCACTAATTTCTTTATTCGGGAGTCCGTGGGGCAAAAGAATTTCTTTTGGTAAAACATTATTTCGGCGATTATAAAATTGCAGAATAAAGCTGGTCATCTCTTCGACATCGGTATCAACAACCGGAAATAACCGTTTTTCTCGCTTCATCAAACGCGCCTGACGAATAAAGAATACTTGGATAGACAACCAACCCTTATCCATATAGAAATTAAAGAGATCCCGTGGCGTTTTATCGTTAGAAATAATCTTCTGCTTTTCAACCGTTACTTTAATGTAGTGTAACTGATCGCGAATTTCGGCTGCACGTTCAAACTCTAAATTTGCTGCTGCCTCTTCCATTTGCTTGGTTAGTCGACGCTTCACAGTAGCTGTATTTCCGTTCAAAAATGATTTGATTCGCTTAATCTGCTCATCATATTCTTCACGGGGGACAGTTTTAAAGCAGGCACCAAGACATTGTCCCATATGGTAATACAAGCACGGTCGATTTTGGTAGCCATTACAGTGCCGCAGAGGATATACTTTCTGAATGAAATGAAGTGTTTCTTCAGCAGCATAAACATTTGGATAAGGCCCAAAGTAGTAAGCGCCATCCTTCTTTACCTGACCCGTAATCATTGTCCGTGGATCCCGTTCATTGGTAATCTTGATATACGGATAACCAGTTCCACGCTTTAGTCTAATATTGAAGTACGGTTGGTGCTTTTGAATTAACGTAATTTCCAGTAAAAACGATTCCTTATTGGTTGAGGTCACGATCGTTTCAAAATCAGCAACCTCAGAAACCATTTTCGCCACTTTCCCCGTATGAGAACTCTTAAAATAAGAGCGAACCCGATTCTTTAAGTTTTTGGCTTTGCCGACATAGATAATCTGGTCATTGATGTTTTTCATCAAATAACAACCAGGTTTATCCGGTAATAATGCCAGTTTATGTTCAAGGTGTTCACTTGCCATAAAGATTCCTCCACTTAAATTGCTAAGTATTAATTATACGTTAATTCAAAGGAACAACGCAAAGGATCTGTCCAGATAATTGTACTTTCAGTCTTTTTTATGCTAGAGTATGAAAAAACTAGAGGAGAGTGTTGAAGATGGGACTTGTTACCCGACGCAGTATGCAATTAGATAAGCTGTTCGATCAATTTGCAGTTGATCCCAAAAAGACTAAAAAGCAACCCAAAGATGCTGAAAAGGACAAAAAAACAGCCGAGAAGAAAGATAATAACAAGTAACAGTAAAGCGACAAGAGTGGTGCTAATTGAGACCATTCTTGCCGCTTTTGTGTTAGTTAATCCTGCTTTTTAAACCCTTGTGGATAACGTTTATTTAATTCATTAATGTTAGTTTTAGCAACTTCATCAAACGGAATATCAGCCCATTCGGCAATTTGTGAAAGATACCAAAGAACATCACCCATTTCATGAATAAGTTGTTGGCGATCTAATTTACGACCACGGAAGGTATAGTTCTTCACTAGGTCAACTACCTGACCAGATTCGCCGGCTAATCCTAACGCGCAATTAGTTAATACTTGTTCATTACCATAGAGCGTCCGCTTTGCTGCATTTTGGTATTGATCAAAATCCATTAATTATGTTCCTCCCCAATTCGCTGCTCAATCCAATTCCACACTTGATCCTTCCCCTGCTTTTTAACAGCAGAGAATAATACCAATGGTGTCTTAGGTGTTAAGTCCAGCGTTTTGATAATATCATTTTTTACCCGATTTCGGGCGTTTGGCTTAACTTTATCAATCTTCGTACCAACAATTAAAGTTGGAATGTCATAATAAGCAAGCCACTGATACATTGAAACATCATCAGCTGTTGGTTTGTGCCGACCATCAACCAATTGAATAACGCCACGTAATTGTTGACGTGTTGTTAGATATTCCTCAATCATCTTACCAAACCGTTCCCGTTCCTTTTTAGAAACTTTTGCGTAGCCATAACCAGGAACATCAACAAAGTAAAGTTCATCTTCAACATTATAGAAATTTAACGTTTGCGTCTTCCCGGGCTGGCTAGACGTATGAGCAAAGTTTCGCCGATTGATAAGGACATTGGTTAATGACGACTTACCAACGTTGGAACGGCCAACAAGAGCAATTTCTGGGTAGTTAGTTGCAGGGTACTGTTTGGGTTCTACTGCACTGATCGTTAAATCAACATTATTGACTTGCACTGCCTTGCACTCACCTTTCTTAGATTATGAAGCTTCCTTTTCGCCCTTCATAACATATCGTGGCTCTGTGTGTTGAGTAACACAACGCTTGTCAATAATTACCTTTTCAACGTCCTTCCGACTTGGCAAATCAAACATTACATCACGCATAACTCCTTCAATAATCGAACGAAGACCCCGGGCCCCGGTGTTTCGCTTAATTGCTAATTGAGCCATTGCACGTAATGCTCCATCAGTAAAGGTTAACTGACTGCCATCAAGACGAATTAATTCTTGATACTGCTTAACAAGCGCATTCTTCGGTTCAGTTAAAATCCGAACAAGATCATCTTCATCGAGCTTTTGTAATGCCGTCATTACCGGGAGACGACCAATAAATTCTGGAATCAACCCGAATTTCAGGAGATCTTCAGGAATAACGTGTTGCAAAATATTCTTTTCGGTAACATTAGCAGCCTCATCAGAATTCGTCCCAAAGCCGATTGTCTTATCACCAAGACGTTCCTTAACAATTGTCTCGATTCCATCAAATGCACCACCGACAATAAAGAGAATGTTCTTGGTATCAACCTGAATAAATTCCTGTTGAGGGTGTTTCCGACCACCTTGAGGAGGAACATTAGCGATGGTCCCTTCAAGGATCTTCAAGAGAGCCTGTTGAACACCTTCACCGGAAACATCACGAGTAATTGAAACATTTTCACTCTTCTTCGCGATCTTATCAATTTCATCGATATAGATAATTCCCTTTTCAGCCGCTTCAACATCGAAGTTTGCAGCCTGAAGAAGCTTTAAGATAATGTTTTCAACATCTTCACCGACATACCCTGCTTCGGTTAATGTGGTTGCATCGGCAATTGCAAAAGGAACGTTTAGAATCCGTGCTAGTGATTGAGCTAAGTAGGTTTTCCCCGAACCAGTTGGTCCAATTACTGCAATGTTACTCTTTTGCAATTCGGTATCATTATTATCCCCAGTTGTCATCGCATTAACCCGTTTGTAGTGGTTATAAACCGCAACAGAAAGGGTCTTCTTAGCATCAGACTGCCCAATTACATAGTCATCAAGCTTGCTCATGATTTCTTCAGGTGTTGGGACTTTAAACGTACTGTTTTTACGGTCCTCTTCAAGTTCTTGATCAATAATTTCTTGGCATAGGGCAACACATTCATTACAGATGTAAACCCCAGGGCCCGCAACAATCTTTTTTACCTCATCCTGCGATTTACCACAAAATGAACAGTGGACTGAATCCATACCACTAGTATCTTCAAACATGGATTGTAGCCTCCTATTAAATATACTGTTTTAATAATAACAAACTTAACTGATTAATTCGAATGATTAGTTTACAAAAATAATCAAAATTAAATTAACACGAATGTCACAGTAACACAAATGGCTTCAAGAGCTTGCTTAGAAAAAACGAACTCTTGAAGCCTATTTGCAACTACGAAAGCATGGGACAAATAAACACTTCCCATGCTTTTCGCGCTTAAATATTATTTAACTGATAATAGGATCGATTACTTATCTTCCTTCTTATCATCGGCCTTTTCAACTTGCTTAGCTGAGTCAGCAACCAAGTCAACAGCCTTCCGGATCTTAATGTCATGTGTAAGCATGTCTTCAGACAAAGCATTCTTAACTTGGTCTTCCTTCATGCCGTATTGCTTAGCAAGATCACTAATTTCATCCTTGATTTCATCTTCGGTTGCAGATAAGTCTGCATCATCAACGATTGCTTCAAGAACTAAGTTAGTCTTAACCCGTTGTGCAGCATCAGCAGCGAATTGCTTCTTCAAATCATCTTCCTTAGTACCAGTGATTTGGAAGTACATTTGTGGGCTAATACCTTGTTGTTGCATTCCAGCTAAGTATTGTTGCATTTGACGGTTAGTGTCTTCATCCAACATTGATTGTGGAATATCTTGAATTTCGGCATTTTCAACCGCAGCGTTAATTGCTGCATCTTCAATAGCAGCCTTAGCTTGGTTGTCCTTGTTTTCTTGTAATTCCTTCTTAGTCTTGTCCTTTAATTCGGCAAGAGTATCAACATCTTCGTCAACATCCTTAGCAAAGTCATCATCAAGTTCTGGAAGTTGCTTTTCCTTGATTTCGTGAACCTTTACCTTGAAGATAGCTTCCTTACCAGCTAAGTCTTTAGCATGGTAATCTTCAGGGAATGTAACCTTAACATCAACATCATCGTCGGTGTTGTGACCAATCAATTGATCTTCAAAGCCAGGAATAAATGATCCTGAACCTAATTCAAGGGAGTAGTTGTCAGCGGAGCCACCATCAAACTTCTTGCCATCAATGCTACCTTCGTAGTCGATAACAACAGTGTCGCCCTTTTCGGCTGGCTTGCCTTCCTTCAATACAAGTTCTGCTTGTTGTTGACGCTTCTTTTCAAGTTCAGCGTCAACGTCAGCATCACTAACTGTAGTGTCTTGCTTTGGAACTTCCATTCCCTTGTAGTCGCCAAGCTTTACTTCTGGCTTAACGTCAACACTAGCAGTCAATACCCAAGGTTGATCCTTGTCCATGCTCTTGATATTAATTTGTGGTTGAGCAACAGGTTCAATACCAGCTTCCTTAACAGCATCACTGTAAGCTTGTGGCAATACCTTGTTTAAGGCATCTTGGTAAAGTGATTCTTCACCGTACATTTGGTCAAAAATTTGACGTGGTACCCGACCCTTACGGAAACCTGGAACAGTAATCTTCTTCTTGGTTTCTACGAAGGCTTCGTCAAGTCCCTTCTTAATAGTGTCGACATCGATTTCAAATGTCAAAGTACCTTTGCTGGCGTCGCTATCGCGTTCCCATTTTGCTGACATTTTATTTCCTCCAATATACATCAGATTGACCAAACACTAATCAGGCTGGTCTTTACATACTCTACTAGTTTACCGTACGTAAGTAGTAATTGCAACTAATCAAGAAATTCGATCAGATAAAAATTTAAAAACAAAAAAGGCTCGGAAACCGAACCTTTTTCTCACTAAAACTAATAATTAAATTAGTCTAAGACGTCGGATACAACACCGGCACCAACAGTGTGTCCACCTTCACGAATAGTGAACTTAAGACCCTTTTCAAGGGCAACTGGCTTTTGTAATTCAACAGTGAATGTTACGTTATCACCAGGCATAACCATTTCTACACCATCTGGTAATTCAATAGTACCAGTAACATCAGTTGTGTGGAAGTAGAATTGTGGACGGTAGTTTGAGAAGAATGGAGTGTGACGTCCCCCTTCTTCCTTAGTCATAACGTAAACTTCACCCTTGAAGTTCTTGTGAGTTTGGATTGAACCTGGTTCAGCCAAAACTTGACCACGTTGGATTTGGTCGTGTGAAATACCACGAAGAAGTACACCAACGTTATCACCGGCTTCACCAAGATCAAGAGTCTTGTGGAACATTTCCAAACCAGTAACAGTTGACTTAAGAACGTCGTCAGTCAAACCAACGATTTCAACTTCGTCACCGATCTTAACAGTACCACGGTCGATACGACCAGAAGCAACAGTACCACGACCAGTAATAGTGAAGACGTCTTCGACAGGCATCATGAATGGCTTGTCAGTAGGACGCTTTGGAGTTGGGATGTAGTCATCAATAACATCCATTAAGTGAAGGATAACTTTTTCTTGTTCTGGGTCACCTTCAAGTGCCTTAAGAGCAGATCCACGAACAACTGGAACATCGTCACCAGGGAAATCGTATTCGCTAAGTAAGTCACGAACTTCCATTTCAACCAAGTCAACCAATTCATCATCGTCAACCAAGTCAGTCTTGTTCAAGAATACAACGATGTATTGAACACCAACCTGACGGGCAAGAAGAATGTGTTCACGAGTTTGTGGCATAGGACCATCAGTTGCGGCAACAACAAGGATAGCACCATCCATTTGTGCGGCACCGGTGATCATGTTCTTAACGTAGTCCGCGTGACCTGGAGCGTCGATGTGAGCATAGTGACGCTTTTCAGTTTCGTATTCAACGTGGGCAGTGTTAATAGTGATACCACGTTCCTTTTCTTCTGGAGCTGCATCGATATCAGCGTAGTCTTCAGCCTTAGCCAAGCCCTTTTCTGATAATACCTTAGTGATAGCAGCAGTTAAAGTAGTCTTCCCATGGTCAACGTGGCCAATAGTACCAATGTTTACATGGGGCTTTGTACGTTCATAATGTTCTTTTTCAGCCATTAATGAAAACCTCCTGTGAATTTACAAGTATAATGCCAGTCATTTCAGAAAAATAACTGACACACCCTTATGGATATTGTACTACTTCTTTTCGCCAATGAAAAGATTAATCAAATGGCTCTCAAGAAGAATTCTATAACATAATATCAACTATCTGCCAATTTGTAAATAATTTAATTCATGTTTTTATTGTAATTTATCAATGAACTGATTTAGTCTTTTCTGCCAGTGGATAATTTGTTCGTTTTTGCCACTATATTCACCTGTAGTAGCTCGCTTATACATTACATCAATCCACTGTTCTGGATCGGTAATGATCTTATCAATTAACGGGTTTAATAAGATTGCTTGAAGATCTAGTTGAATTTGCAATGCTCTCAAAATTTGCGGGTCAGTTTGTCCTAGTCGCTTGCTTAATATTTGCTGACACTTAACAATTACCGAATCTTGGTAAGCGGTCGGTAAATTATTAGGAATAATTAAATGTTCTTTCTGATCGATACATAGCATTGTAATTTTCTCCTGGCATTTAAGCTGCTGCAATATATTTAAAATATCAGCCCTAACAAATTGTTGGGTAAATGGATCACGAAGCAAAAACTTTGCGCCAACCATAAAGTCAGCTAATGGGAGCTGGTCAGCAGCTAATAGTCGCTTTCGTTGTTCTTCTAACGGGTAATCGCCAAGGTGGTAGAAAGTCCGAAGCTGGTTTTGAATTGTTGCCTTAAATTCTTGACGATAGTTCAATTCCGCCCGTTGAACGAGGGGAAGCAGTTTAGCAATTACTTCCTCTGGCTGACGTAAAATCATTGCTCGCGTAGAAATAAAATGCTGAGCCTTTAATCCAACCTGAACAAGGAACTTCACATCATTTGCAAACACTTGGGGATCTTGAGTGGCAACTTGATAGGCAAGTTTGTACTGCTTCGAGTTATATAACGCCCTTGTTGTCCACTCGGTGAGTTGCTCATCATCCACCTCATTTTGTAAATCAAACAAAATCGTTGCTGCGTCCCGCCATTTATTTTCCGCAAAAAGTTTTTTAGCCTTTTCAAATTGCTCTGTTTGTTCAGGATTCATTTTTACTTCACCTTCAGCTCTTTTAAAATCAAGAAACCAGGAAGCTTAGTTCTAAATACCCAACTTCCTGATTTCCTCCAATATTATTTACGCATTATTCTTTTTGGCATGGTGTTTCCGGCCACGACCACGACCTGAATGCCGCTTTGCTTTTTTCTTATTATCCTGTTTGCTAGGTTCATTCTCTTCATTCTTCTGAGCGCTAACCTTTTTCCGTGCATTTTGGTTAACTTCCATAATTACCGGAAGAATTACCGGGTGCCGTTTGGTTTGGTCAAACAAGAACCTGTTTAATTTTTCTCGAACATCTTGTTTTAAGTGTCCCCAATCAAATTCCTTTTGATCCAAGTTCTCTTGAACAACCTTCTCAACTAAGTCAGCACTCTGCTTCATCAACTGCCGGTTAGTTTTAACAAAGACAAAACCACGAGACGTAATTTGCGGACGAGCAACGATCTTCTTATTCTTCCGGTCAATTGTTGCGACAACAACAAAGATTCCATCCTCAGATAATACTCGACGGTCACGTAAAACAATATTACCAATATCACCAATTCCCGTCCCGTCAATCATGGTATTAGCAACATCAATGTGTTCACCCACATGGAATTTGCCGTTCTTATAAGTTAGGACATCCCCCTTATTTACAATGAAGATGTTTTCTGCAGGGATTCCTACCTCTTCAGCTAATTCTGCATGGCGATCTAATAACCGATATTCACCCTGAATTGGAATAAAGAACTTTGGCTTCATAAAGTTAAGCATCAGCTGTTCGTCATTCTGATTTGCGTGTCCAGATGGGTTAAGGTCATCTGAAATGAACTTAACTTCAGCTCCGGTCCGGTAAATCATATCCTTAGTCTTTTGGACTTCGGTTTCTTGGGCATATGAAGGCGTCGTTGTAACAAAGACCAAATCGCTATCAGACAAATGAAGCTTAGGATTATCCCCATTAGCAATCTGCTGGAGCGACTTAATTGGTTCTCCCATCTTCCCGGTTTCCAAGATCACAACTTGGTCTGGTTCAAGATCATTAGCCTCTTCCATACTAATAAGCAGATCTTTAGGGAGTTTTAATTTACCTAATTGCATTGCGGTATCAATAATCTGCTCAATATCTTCACCTGAAAGGACTAATTTACGACCAACCTTAACAGCCGCATCAATAATTTGTTGGACCCGCATAATGTTAGAAGCAACACTAGCAACAACAATCCGCCCTTTTTGGTACTTAAACGTTTCAAGGATATATTCACCAATATCCTTTTCCCGTGCTGAGGCACCAGTAATTCCTGCTCCGGCAGAGTCACTCAACAATGCTAAAACTCCTTGAGAGCCAATTTCAGCTAACCGGGCAAGATCAGTCTGGTACCCCGTGCTAGCGGTTTGGTCAAACTTAAAGTCACCGGTATAAACAATGTTTCCTTCAGACGTTTCTAGGACAATCCCCAATGTTTCTGGAATTGTATGGGTGGTTGCAAAGAAAGAAACGGTAACATCGTTAAAATCAATTGCCGTTGACTCATCAACAACGTGAAAGTCATTAAACTTTTTAACTTCTTTATGCCCCTTGACTGCTAATTTGGCTAACGCAATTGTCATTTCGCTACCAAAAACAGGAACATCAAAATCCATTAAGAAGTATGGTAATGCACCAATTGCGTCAGCGTGTCCATGGGTAAGGAAGACACCGACAATATCGTTCTTCCGCTTTTTGAGGTATTCCCAGTCAGGAATGACAACATCAATCCCCATTAATTCATTTTCAGGGTACTTTAAACCAGCATCAAGAATGAAAATTTGATTTTCAATCTCGACAGCGTACATATTTTTTCCATTTTCGCGTACTCCACCAAATGGAATTATTTTTATACTACTCATTTAGCGAGCTCCTTTGTTTAGTTTTACCTTTTCTAGGCATTTTATCGTACAAAATCACTATGTAATATCTTACCACAGAATAGTTAAGAATTGGAATAGGAGTACCCTCCAGCTAAAATTTAAAAAAGAAAAAGCCAGAACTTTTCAGTTCCAGCTTTCCAATGTGATGAATTACCGACGAAGACCCAACTTTTGGATAAGGTCACGGTAAGCATTCAAATCGGTCCGACGTAAGTAAGCCAAAAGGTTACGACGGTGACCAATCTTCTTCATCAAACCACGTTGTGAGTGGTAATCATGCTTGTGTGTACGCAAGTGGTCATTCAATTCGTTAATATCTGCAGTTAAAACAGCAACTTGTACTTGGGTAGAACCAGTGTCACCTTCGTGAGTTGCAAATTCCTTGATAATTTGATCCTTACGTTCTTTAGAAATAGCCATGCTATTTTCCCACCTTTCAATTATATAAATGCGCCAAGTTCTAAGTATTGCGTCGGTGAGGATCGCAAAACTGAGAAGAGGCATGGTTCAAACAAACCTTTAATAATATAACCAATTTTTCCTCAAGATGCAAGTCAATCGTTTCAAAATTCTTCTTTACTATTGCATTGAGAACTAGTCTTTTGTATAATGACAGATGTTGAAAATTCTGGTCAACTGAATATTGGGTAACGGAGGTGAAACTCATGCCAATTATTAAATCAGCAATTGAACGTGTTCGTACTAGCGAAAAGGCTGAAGCACGTAACGCATCCCAATTAAGCAAAATGCGTACTGCTATCAAGAAGTTTGACAAGGCAAAGCTTGCTGGCGCAGATAACCTTGATGATCTTTACAAGGCTGCAATCTCAGCAATTGACCGTGCCCACTCAAAGGGTCTTATCAAGGCTAACAAGGCTGCTCGTGACAAGTCACGTCTTTCAGCACGTTACGCTAAGTAATTAAAAAAAGTGAAACTAAAAAGTTTCACTTTTTTATTTTTAAACGAAAGCTCCTAACGCTCAGACTAGAGTATTAGGAGCTCTTTTATTATTCACAGTTAGCTCATCCCTATACCTTGTTGCTGTCCATACTGAAGCATAAACAGTTGAAAGAGTAATCTGGGATCGCGTTGCGTTGTTTTCAATGCCTTTTCAATATTAACTAATCCTAAATATGCATTTTCTAATGCAAGTAAACTGAATTGACGAACGGTTCGAAGTCCTAACTTAACACGATATGGGTGGACCTTTAATTTTTGTGCCAAGCTTCCCTGACTAAGTCCTCGTGAACTCAAAATCTTAATTTGCAATAATAAGCGAAACTGACTAATCAATACTGCATTGATCCTCAATGGCGGTTGTTGTCCCGCGATCAATTGATCATATAAGTCAATAGATCTTGGTTGGTCATGTTTAAGAACCGCATTAACTAAATCAAAGACGTTTTCATCAAGCGATTGGGGCACTAGCTCTTTAACTGCCTGCTGGGTAATGTGTCGGTCCTGATACGTCAACAGTTTAAGCTTGCTTAAGTTAGCATTCATTAACTCATAGTCAGCATTGGTCCGTTGAACTAGCTCATCAATAGCCGTTTCATCAATTGTATACTGATCGCTAGTAAGCTCAGCACGGACCTGTTGCCGTGCATGTGCTTCATCTAAAGGAGCAGTATCAACTGTTACCGCTACCTTTTTTAGTTCTTTAACAATTTTTTTGCGTCCATCCAGTTTTTCATACGGTGCTAAGAAAACCAAAATAGTTGACGGCTCCGGGTGTTGTAAATAATTACTCAGCGAGTCAAGATCATGTTCAATTTTTGCTGGCCCCTTTTCTCCAGTAAAGAAATATGGCTTATTAATCAAAACTAGTCGTCGTTCACCAAAAAACGGGGCTGCCATTGCATCATCAAGGGCAACTGCTAACGGCGTTGTTTCCATATCATAACTCCCAACATTCATTACCCGTTCTTCTTTCGGAATTAGGTTAATAAACATCTCACGTACTCGTTGCAACAATACCTGCTGCGTTCCAAGAGCAAGGTAGATCATTGCAGGAGTTTTACTCGTTATTTGTTGTTTAAGCGTGGTAACATCCACCCGTATTCATCTCCTTTTAGTTTTGTTTGCCAATGATAGCTGCTTCCATAGTAACGGTACCGAATCATTCCATACCTCTGGGTTGATACCGGCTTAACATTATTTTTGCTTAACGTAATTAGGGTCTCCTGATTAGGATGACCGTATCGATTTTGTCTTCCAGCAGAAATAATCCCTATTCGTGGAAGAAGTTGCCTTATGAATTGCGGATCACTTGATGTCTTACTACCATGATGACCTAATTTTAAGACATCTATCTTCAAATCAGGGTTACGGTGCATAATATTTCTCTCCCCCTGACGATCTAAATCTCCCATAAACATAAATTTGAGTTGACCAAAGACTCCTGCCAAAACCATTGAATCTTCATTCTTACCCTCGCTCTTATCAAAAGGATGCAAAACATAAAGATTTGAGCATGATAATTTATTACCAGCTACTACCGGAAGAATTTGAGGAATTTGTTGGCAATTGACAGGAATTAATCTTATCAAGGAGTGCTGCTTTTCCATCCCCTTTGGCACCACAAGCTGCTTTACTTTAAAGTTTTGTAAAACCGATGTTAAGTAACCAATATGATCTAAATCATGGTGGCTAAGGTAAATTGTATCGATTTTACTAACCCCGCAGCTCTTCAAATAATTAATACTGGTCTTCGTAGCATAATCCCTTTTTGTTCGCGCAGGTCGTTTCCCAAATAATAATTTTCCACCTGTATCAATAAGTTCAACTCGATTGCTAAAAGGATAGCGAATTATCACACTGTCACCCTGACCAATATCAACAAAGGTAACCTCACCATAAAGCGGTACATGAACAGTGATAAATGCAATGGCATATAAACCACCAAGAAAAAGCAATGATCTTAGCCGATAGTGATCAATTATTAATAAAGTTACAATAAATAACACCCAAATGATGATCGCTGATGGCTTACCAAACCTAATCACCCCAGGCCAATTACTTAGTTCACCTAAAAGCCACTCAAACTCCTTTAGCAAATAATTAACAAGCAACGGAAAAAGAGGTAGCCACTTAGATAATAATGCACTAATAATTACAGCTGGGAAAATAATTTCTGAAAAGAATGGAATAATAAGAAAGCTACAAATAAACGTTAACAGGTGGATTTCATAAACAAATGCCAATACCGATGGCAAACTAACCAGGTTTAAGAGTAATGACTGTCGATAAGAGCGAATCGTATTAGGAATAACCTGTAATGCAAACGATAATAAATAGCTCAACTGGCCACCGAGAGTTAGAAGAAGCCAAGGATCAAACAATAAACCGCCAAGCAAGCTCATTGCCCACCCATCAAGTGAACTTAATCCTGTCACCCGTTGAATCAAGTTCATCTCCGCCATGATTACAGCCCGGATCAAACTAATCGAGCCACCACCAATAATTAAATATATTGGCAGGCTAATAATTAAGAGCCATTCAATATCTTCACGATTAAAGTGTGCTCTAACCAATCCCTTTCTTAGGCAATCGGTTATTAAGACAACGTGCATCCCAGAAATACAAAACAAATGCAACAAACCTAACCGCTTAACATTTTCCATCATCTCTGCACTTTGGTCATTCTTCATCCCCAAAATCAGTTGTTGACAATAGCTAGCAAGCGGGTGAGGAAAATAACTAAAGTAGGTGTACAACTTCGCACGCAAAACGTGGCACCGTTGAATTAATCCCGACTGATAATTATTTACGACTCGTAGTTGCTTGCATTTAACCCGATTATAAATATGAAACTGCCAATAATAGCGTTGTGAATCGAATTGATTAAAATTAGTTGCCGGCTCAAGGGGACACTTATTTCCAGAGACCGTCCACCGCATCACGCTACTTGTCTTGCTGATTTTTTGCACTTCCTGATAATTCTTCGCAAAGTAAGCTAGAATCACTCTTTCACCAGTTTGAACATCTGTTGCCCGAGCACTAATAAAAGAGTCATTAATCGTTACTTGATCCGGTAAAACCAAGTATGTCCGATTAGTGATCTCGCACTGTTGTTTAACCGTAATTGACCGAATATTCTGCTGTTCATTAAAGCACCTAACTGCTGTAAAAATCGCGATACAACACGTTACGATTAAAACTGTTCGTTCTTTTAAGCTAATTATTCGATAAAAGGTCAATGCAAGAAGGAGCAGGAGCCAATAATAATGATTCAGGATAATCGCCGTTACTAACCCAGCAACAATTGCCGGAAAAATAACCCGATTATAAATCGCTACTTCTGCTTTGGATGAATGTATTGATCCAAAGCTACCTGTTCAAGGATATTATCGTCTAATTTAATTTGATTAAGGCGGATATTCTTTAATTTAATTAGTTTCATAGCATATTCATCATTATGATAATTCCGAATATAGTTAATTTCCTTGATTCCAGCCTGCAAAAGACTCTTTGTACATTGCAAACAAGGAAAGTCAGTTACGTATAAGCTAGCACCATCAGTAGAAATTCCAAACTTTGCACATTGCAAAATGGCATTCATCTCAGCATGAATGGTTCGTACACAATGGCCATCACGCAGGTAACAGCCATCGTCTATACAGTGAGCATCTCCTGAAACAGAGCCATTGTAACCACCGGCAATGATTCGTTTATCCCGTACTAAAACAGCACCAACGGATAACCGATTACAAGTACTTCTTGATGCTAATAATGCTGCTTGGATCATAAAATACTGATCCCAATCAATCCTCTTTTTCATCTTTTCCACACTTTCTGAATACTTTTGATGACTAGTATAACAAACTTAAAATCAAACTAAAAATTAGACTGCTAACATTGGCTTCAACTTAGTAACGGTTTTTTCACCAAAGCCATTAATATTTTTTAGATCATCAACCGAATTAAAACTACCATGTTCCTGACGATATTGGAGGATTAGATCCGCTTTTTTATCCCCGATTCCCGTAATTTTACATAGTTGCTCTTTAGTGGCGGTATTAAGATTAACAATCTCTTGACTACCACTAGGATTGTTCTCATTTGCCGCTGAAATTGATGATCCACCTCCCGATAATAATGACGGTATTTGTTCACCTTTTTTAGGAACATAAATAACCTGAGCGTCAACTAGCTGCTTAGCTCGATTAACCTGGTTCATATCGGCATCGGGAGTTTCATGGCCCGCTGCAATTAAAGCTTCATTTACCCGCGAACCTCCTGGCAAGCGGTAAACTCCTGGATGAAGGACCGCTCCCTTAATGTCAACGCATACTGCTTTCCCACCCTTCACCTGTGATTGCTTCTGGGTGGTCGGTATTCTTTTACTGGTAGTTGTCATAAAAGGATCATTATTAACATTAGTTTGTGGATGATATGCTTTACCACCAACCACGACAGCCCCTATCAAAAGAACTATAACCATGATTATTTTATTACGGTGATTCAGCCAGATTTCCTCTAAGTGTTCCATAAATTATCCCTCTACCAATAAAGAACGTTAAAATTTAGTCTTTGCACGTTTAAATTTTAAAAGGGAAAACTAATCTATACCTTCATACCTAAAAAGCCACTCAATCGCCAATGAAATAAGAGACCAGAAAAGCATTGTTCTCTGGTCCCTTATTTAACACCCATTATGGATGTACTTTTAAATATTTAACTGCATCATTAAATGACGATACCGGCACTACTTTCATCCCCGGTGCGGACTTTTGCGCGGTTTTCTTGGCTAACTGGTAATTTGTCATGTGCTGCTCCTCATACTTAAGAAGAAGCTTAGATGGCTTAACATAAGGGGCAAAGAAAATTGTTGCGCCAGCCTTATGAGCAGCAATCACCTTTTTATCAATCCCACCAATTTCACCAACTGAACCATCAGGATTAATAGTTCCTGTTCCAGCAATCTTACGTCCATGGCGCAGATCCTGACCAGTCAATTGCTGGTAGATCTGTAAGCTAAACATTAAACCGCCAGAAGGTCCTCCCAGCTGGCCCGGATTAACCTTAACCGGAATTTTAGTATGAACCTTAACATTATCAGTCAAAACAATCCCAATTCCAGCCCGAGAACTAGCAATCTTTACTAGTGGCTTGGTGACCGTATGCTGATGACCATCATGAAGGTAAGTTACCGTTAATGGTGAACCGACCTTTCGCTTAGCAATATACTTCTGAAAGCCTTGAGCAGTATCAAAGTGATGACCATTAACCTTAGTTATCGTATCACCAACTTTAATATTTTTTTTGAATTTGGAATTTTTTTCAACTTCAAGAACATAGATTCCAAGGTACCGTTTGCTGACTTCCTGATGGGCAGCTTTATATGCATTCGCAATTGCTTCATTAATTGCACTTTGCATATAAAAATCTTGAACCTTATCAAAGGTCGCATTATTTTGACCACCAGTAACAGCTTGTTTACTTTCGATTGTATTATAAGGGGTTAATTTAGCCCAAAGATAGGTTGCAGGGCGTGCCTGTTGAAGATAAACAGAAGTAATCATGAAGCTCCCTTTTTGCTTATCAGGATGGCCCTTAATCTTAACGTAGGAACGTAAACTGTCGGCAGTTCCCGGACTCTCAATATACTTATTGAGCGGCCAAAACAGGAACCAGCCGATAAATAATACGGCAAATAAAGTCAGTAATATTCGCCGCATAATTAACTTATCTTGTTTTTTCATTATGCTCCTTAACCTGTTTTAACTTTTCCTCTTCAATCCGCTGCTTTAGTGCTTCATTAATGTTCTTTGGCAAATAAGCAGAAATATCACCGCCAGAAGATGTAACTTCCTTTAGAATACTACTAGACAAGTGTTGGTACTCTGGCTTTGCAAGGAAGAATACTGTCTCACACTGATCATCTAAAAAATTATTCATTGCGGCAATATCACGTTCATATTGGAAATCAGTTGTATTCCGCAAGCCACGCATTAAGTAATCGGCACCAATCCTATTCATCAAATCAACAGTTAGGCCGTCAGTTGTAATTACTGAAACATTATCCAATCCCGAGACAGCTTCACGAATCTGAGCTACTCGTTCCTCAACCGTGAACAATGGTTTCTTACTTCGATTAGTCATTACGGCAACCGCCAATTGATCAAACAATGCACTTCCCCGTTTAATTAAGTCAAGATGTCCTAGAGTCAGTGGATCAAATGTTCCAGGAAATACTGCAACTTTCATTCTGTTTACCCTCTTTCAAATCGATAAAAATTCAAAACCGTAATTCCGTAACTTTGCCGTTTAATAAAGTTAAACGAATCAATAGTCTCAGGCAAATTAGCCTCCTGATTAGTTTCAGCAACTATTAATGCATCCTCATTCAGAAGACTCAATTCAGCCATTCTTGTCATATTCTTAACAATTTGCTGCTTAGCATATGGGGGATCAAGATAAACCAAATCAAACTTCTTTTCCTGTTTTGCAAGAACGGTCAAGGCTTTGCGCGAATCCATCTTCAAAACAGTGAATTTTTCGGGATGCTTTGTTACCCCGATATTATCCTTAATCGTCTTAATGGCTGGATAAGCACGATCAACAAGGATAGCGTGCTCAATCCCTCTTGAGACCCCTTCAATGCTCAGACCTCCACTACCGCCATATAGGTCAAGGCTCATTCCACCATTAAAATATGGACCAATGATGTTAAATAATGCTTCTTTTACTTTATCAGTCGTCGGTCGCGTCGCCATTCCCGGAACAGCGCTTAACCGGCGCCCACCAAAATCACCAGCGACAATTCTCATTCTTAATCATCCTCATCATGTTGTTTATATAAACCTGTTTGTTCCAGATCGGTTAAGGTCGGATCAAGATCCGGACGGGCTGAGTTAATAACTCGCTTAACCGCGCGCAAATGTTGAACTTGCTCTTTAATTTCATCATAGCGATCCTGATTAACATATAGAATTGCATAGTGGAAGTGCTTTGATGCATACCGTAGCTGTCCGTAATGATGTAAGCTTCGCAATACCCGACGTCCATTATAGTAAACGATGATTGCTCGTCGTTTGGTTAGGTTAAACATAACTGCTACCCCCTAGCTCTTCTTGGTTGACGAGCGCCTCTTCGTAACGCCCGTTGTTTATTTTGCTGGATGCTAATATTCATAATGATCCCAACAGTAAATGACAAGATCAGCATACTCGATCCACCATAACTAATAAAGGGAAAGGTTACCCCAGTAATTGGTAGCAAACCTAAAACTCCCCCAATATTAAAGAATGCTTCAATCAAAATAAACGTTGCTGAACCATAGCACAGTAACATCTCATACATTGAATTACTGCGGACACCAATTTGAATCATTCGACAAATAATGATCATCAATAGTATTAAAATGACGCTAACACCAACTAGTCCCAGTTCTTCACTTGTAATCGACATAATAAAGTCGGTATTTGGTTCTGGAAGGTAGCCCATCTTCTGAACACTATTACCTAGGCCAGAACCAAAAACACCACCATTACTGATAGCATAGTACGAGTTAACTAGCTGACTCCCTGATCCAGAAGCATTACCAAATGGGTTCAGAAAAGCCACAAACCGCGCCATCCGATAACCATGAATCAGGCCACTTTCAACCGCTTTTTCAACTAATAGGTAGCACATAATAGGAATAATAAGCAAAATGCTAATTCCAAAGCTCCAGCGAAAGTCACACGCGAGAAAAAGAACGGCAACAATCATTACATTAATTGCCATCCCCCCGATATCCGGCTGAAGAACGATTAAGAGCAAGCAAAGAGCAACTACCAGCCATGGACCGCCTCCAGAACTAATAAAGTGGTCATTGCGCGCCCGAACCCGTGCCATTCGATCGGAAAGATACAAAATAAAATAAATCTTACAGATTTCAACTGGTTGAATATTAATCACACCAAGGTTAATCCAGCCCTTCGCTCCATTTACCGCATGGCTCAATACCAGAACAAATAGTAGCATCCCAATCATTGCAAGTGTTGAATCACGTAAAAAACGCGGTGTCCGGTAATGTTTCAAAGGATAGTTAGCCCCAAAAAGTAAGCAACAGATCCCCATAATTACATAGATCGTTTGCTTAATTAAGTATGATGTTGGTGTCCCACCATTTTGCATTTCAATTGCCGAACTAGCAGAATATACCATGACAATCCCAATCATACATAAAACTAAGTAGGGGACCATTAAATAGTAATCCCAGTAATGAAAGTTTTTTCTGATCTGAGAAATATGAATTTTATGAATATGTCTAACTTTCACTATTGCACCTACCTAATTGAAAAAATTCTCTTTTATTATACACCAAAAAGAAAAATAGTCCTGAAGATGATGTAAAGACCACCATCCGCAGCACTATTCTTAAAATAATATTATTAATTACTTCCGTGAAGCAGCACGACGACGCTTAGCTTCCTTTTCACGGGCATTGGTATTCAAGATCTTCTTCCGCAGACGAATATTTTCTGGAGTAACCTCACAATATTCATCTTCATTCAAAAATTCAAGTGATTCTTCAAGTGAGAAGTGAGTAGGCGTCTTGATGTGGGCCATTTCATCAGAACCAGCAGCACGAACGTTAGTCAAGTTCTTACCCTTGGTGATGTTAACCGTAATATCATTTTCACGGCTGTTTTCACCAACGATCATTCCTTCGTAAACTTCAGTACCTGGATCAATCAATAATTGTCCACGACTTTCAATTCCCATCATGGCGTAAGTAGTTGCCTTACCAGCATTCATGGAAACAAGAGTACCCTTTTGCCGACCAGGGTTCCAGTTCTTAATAACTGGAGCATACTTTTCAAAGGTGTGACTCATGATTCCGTAACCACGGGTCATTGTCATAAATTCGGTTGAGTAACCAATCAATCCACGTGATGGTGCTAAGAAGATCAACCGGGTTTGACCATTCTCACCTGGTTCCATATTCTTCATTTCACCCTTCCGCTTAGAAAGGCTATCAATAACTGAACCAGTGTATTCGTCTGGAGTATCAATTTGAACTTCTTCGAATGGTTCGCACATTACGCCATCAATTTCACGATAGATAACTTCTGGACGTGATACTGATAGTTCAAAACCTTCACGCCGCAATGTTTCAATTAAAATTGAAAGGTGCAATTCACCACGACCTGAAACAGTCCAAGCACCTGGGTCATCCGTATCTTCAACCTTTAATGAAACATCAGTCTGCATTTCACGCTTCAACCGGTCTTCAAGTTGACGAGCAGTAACAAACTTACCTTCACGACCAGCAAATGGTGAATCATTAGTCCGGAAAGTCATCCGTAATGTCGGTGGATCAATCCGCAATGGTGTAATTGCTTCTGGATGTTCTGGATCAGTTACGGTTTCACCAACGTTAATGTCTTCCATTCCTGAAACAGCGATCAAGTCACCTGCTTCAGCTTCCTTAATTTCCAACCGCTTCAACCCGAAGAAACCGAATAACTTAGTAACCCGGAAATTCTTCTTTGAGCCGTCAAGCTTCATTAAGGTAACATTATCGCCGACCTTGATCTTGCCACGGAAGACCCGACCAATACCAATCCGACCAACGAAGTCATTGTAATCCAAGATAGCAACTTGGAATTGAAGAGGTTCATCAGAGTTATCAATTGGTGCAGGAATAGTCTTAATAATGGTATCAAACAATGGCTTCATAGTATGTTCTTGAGTAGAAATGTCAGAATCATAACTTGAAGTACCGTTCATTGCTGAAGTATAAACAACAGGGAAGTCAAGTTGATCTTCATCAGCCCCTAATTCAATAAAGAGATCAAGAACTTCGTCAACAACTTCTTCAGGACGGGCACCTTTACGGTCAACCTTGTTAATAACAACAATTGGTGTAAGGTGTTGTTCAAGAGCCTTCTTCAAAACAAACCGTGTCTGAGGCATGGTTCCTTCAAAGGCATCAACAACCAAAAGGACACCATCAACCATCTTCATAACCCGTTCAACTTCACCACCGAAGTCAGCGTGTCCTGGAGTATCAAGGATGTTAATTTGGTACTTACCATATTTAACAGCAGTGTTCTTTGACAAGATGGTAATACCACGTTCACGTTCAATAGCGTTAGTATCCATTGCCCGATCTTCAATGGAGAAGTGTTCTGGCAAGGTATCTGATTGTTTAAGCATTTCGTTAACTAGGGTAGTCTTACCGTGGTCAACGTGGGCAATAATCGCAATGTTCCGAATGTCGTCACGAGATTTCAAGATTCAATCTTCCTTTCATCTTAACTCTACTCTAACAAGTTCAGTATACACTGTCCCGCGAGTGATTTCATAAAAAAACTGCGACAAATTAGTCACAGCTTCGACAACTATTTAGTAATCTGCCAGATATCCTGACAAACTTTTTTCGTTGCTACTAATACAGTGTTTGATGATAGCACATTAAGCGGTTGGTCGTCAATTGTTTTCACTAGCAAACCAAGTTCTTCTGCAATTACCATTCCGGCAGCAATATCCCACGGCTTTAACCTTGACGTATACCCACCTAATTGGCCATTTAAAACGTGAATTATTTCAATTCCTGCACTGCCATACATTCTTAGTCCAGCAGCCTGCTGAGCAATTTCTTGTTGATGACAATGATTTTTAATTAATTGCCAGCCATTAATTGCGATTAAACTATCTGCTAACGAAGAATTGGCTGGTTCCTTTAATCGCAGTTTGTTGACATATGCTCCATGTCCTCGCCAAGCATGGTATAAGCGCTTATTCATCACATCCATAATGTAGCCTAAAGTTGGTACCCCATCACAATATAAGGCTACCATAATGGCAAAATGATCCCGTTGTTTAACAAAGTTTAATGTTCCATCTATTGGGTCAATAATCCAGACGTTGCCATTCAGATCAGGATCGATCTTATGATTAAAACTCTCTTCCTCTCCCACAATTCGTGCTGATGGGTCAATTTCTAAAAGACGTTTCCTAATCAATTGTTCATTCTGGCGGTCAACATTGGTCACCAAATCATTAGCTGACGACTTGGTATCAACCTTAAGCGGTGTATTCATTAGCTCAATTGTCTGCTTTCGAGCACTCCACAAAAGCTCCTGAACTTTTTGATCAAACCTTTCTAGTGTTTCACTATTTACCATCCTGATTCACCCGTATCTTCCCAGCCGTTTTTTCTTTTGCTACCTGCATTACCTTATATAAAGAATAGCCAGAAACATCCTCAAAGCGTTTTCCTAGCTGCTTTTCATACGCCTTTGAGTTTGCTACTTGTTTAAATTTCTTGTATTGGTCGATAACTGCTTGCCGCTCAACTCCAACTTCGTATGCATCTTCTACCACCCGAAACATCCCAATTACTTCTTTCATTTCATCAATTGTCCAATCAGGATCAATCGGGTAAGAATAACTATTCTCCTTAGTTGCCATTTAACCATCACACCCCTCTTCATTAATATCGTTAGCTACTACCATTTTAGCTTTAAACCCACAAAACACGCTACCAAAATGATAGCGTGTTTTGAGGATTATGGATGTTTTTTCGACATTCTAAATGTGAGTTGGGAAGCCAAGAGCAACATCAGCTGCTTCTTGAATTGGTTCATTCAAAGTTGGGTGTGGGTGAATTGTCAAAGCAACATCTTCAACGTTCATTCCACAGTTAACAATTAATGAAAGTTCCCCAGCTAAAGTACTTGCTTCTGGGCCAACTACTTGTGCACCAACAACGTTCTTCTTGTCCTTCGTGTAGATAAAACGAACAAATCCTTCTGGTTCATCAAGTGAAACGGCACGTGCATTACCGGCAAATGGGAATTGTGCTGTAGCAACTTCGATTCCCTTTTCCTTAGCTTGGTCAGCGTTCATACCAACTTCAGCCAATTCTGGGTCTGCAAAGCAAACTGCAGGAACACCAACCCAATCATTAGCAGTATTCTTACCAGCAATTGCACCAGCAGCAGTCTTTCCTTCGAAGAATGCCTTGTGTGCCAAAGCGGGACCTGGAACAATGTCACCAATAGCATAGATATGATCAACTGAGGTCTTACCTTGCTTATCAACAACAACCTTACCATGGTCATCCAACTTAACACTGGTCATTTCAAGACCAAAGTTATCAGTGTTTGGCTTCCGGCCTACTGAAACCATGCAGTAGTCAGCAGTTAATGATTGTTCCTTACCGTCTACTTCATAGTTAACAGTAACGCTCTTGTCATCCTGTGAAGAACTCTTTGCCATTGCGTTTGTAACAATGTCAATGCCCTTCTTCTTCAAGTTCTTTTCAACAACTTTAACCATATCTTTGTCAAAGCCATTCAAAATTGAACCGGTTCCTTCAAGAATTGTTACGTGTGAACCAAGGTCAGCATATGCACCAGCTAATTCAGTACCGATGTAACCACCACCGATAACAACGAATTCTTTTGGAACTTCAGGAAGGTTCAAGCCACCAGTAGAGTCAATAACCCGACCTTCAAACTTGAAGCCCTTAATTTCAACTGGACGTGAACCAGTAGCAAGAATTAAGTTGTTCCACTTAATTACCCGGCCGTTGTCATTGTCCATGAATTGTTTAGGACCAGTCTTCATAACCCGAAGTTGTGAGTCACTGTCCATTACAGCTTCACCATCAATGATTTCAACCTTATGCTTCTTTAAGAGCATCTCAACACCACGGGTCATCCGGTCAACAACCTTGTGTTGCTTCCAATCTTGAGTCTTTGCAAAGTCGATTGAAGCATCAGTCTTTGAGATTCCGTATGTTGAAGAATCCTTAGCTTGTTGCAAACGGTGACCAGCAGCAATTAAAGCCTTTGATGGAACACAACCAACATTAAGACATACACCACCAAGTCCTGGTTCACCCTTTTCAATCAAGGTAACCTTTTGACCTAATTCTGAGGCACGAATAGCGGCAACGTAACCACCAGGACCTCCACCTACAATAACAGTATCTTTTTGTTCAACATCAGCCATACTAATTAGCCCTCCATCATCAATAATTCAGGATCTTCAAGGAGCTTCTTCAAGTAGTTCAAAGCTTCTGTAGCAAGGGCACCATCAATCAAACGGTGATCAACGGTTAATGACAACTTCATGTTGTGACCAACGACAATTTCACCATCTGCGTTAACAACTGGTTCAGTTGCAATTGTACCCATACCAAGAATAGCTACTTCTGGTTGATTGATGATTGGTGTGAACCATCCACCACGCATTGAGCCAATGTTAGAAATAGTCATGCAGCCATGAACCATACTTTCTGGGCTAAGTTTGTTTTCTTCAGCAGCTTCAGCATTATCTGAAATTTCCTTAGCGATTTCAAACATACTCTTTGAATCAGCATTCTTAATGTTAGGGTTGTAAAGACCGTGGTCAGTACTTGTAGCAATACCAATGTTGTAGTAGTGCTTTTGAACAAGTTCTTGAGTACTGTCATCAATTGAACTGTTGAATTCTGGGTACTTCTTCATCATCGCAATCAAAGCCTTAACAACATAAGGTAAGAATGTTAGGTGAATTCCTTGATCAGCTGCTACAGGCTTGTACTTCTTCCGGTTAGCCATCATCTTAGAAACTTCTGCGTTAGCGAATACAGTTACCATTGGGCTAATGTCAGCAGATTCACGCATGTTCTTAGCGATGATTTGACGCATCTTGGACAATGGTTCACGGGTTTCAGCATCCTTGCCAGCACCTTCATAAGGCTTGATAGTATTACCTGCAGCAGGTGCACTAGCAGCAACGGTAGCATTGGCAGCAGGAGCGGAGGCAGCAGCACCATTGAAGTTATCAATATCTTCTTTTAATACTTGACCGTGATTACCACTTGGTTGTACCAATGAAATGTCAACGCCCTTGTCACGAGCATATTGACGTACAGATGGCATTGCCATAACAAGCTTGTTAGGTTCAGCTAATGGTGCTACTCCGCCTTGCTTTGGAGCAGGTGCAGGTGCACTAGAAGCAGCTGGTGCTTCACTTTCAACTGGAGCACTTGATTCTTCAGCAGCAGTGTCGTCAGCACTGTCATCGGCATCTTCAGCGTCTTCATCTTCAACGTTTGTGCTTACGCCATCCTTGCCATCATCGATCAATACAAGGTCATTACCCTTTTCAACATGATCGTCTTCCTTTGCTTCGATCTTCTTAATTGTCCCGGCAACAGGAGAAACAAGTTGGGTAGTTGATTTATCAGTTTGAATTTCTACTAATGGGTCACCATCTTTGACTTGGTCGCCTTCCTTAACTAAGAAAGAAGCGATGTCCCCTTCAGTCAAACCTTCACCCATTTCAGGTAGTCTAAATTTATAAGCCATATCGATTTAACTTCCTTTCTTAATCAGTGGTGTGTGCACCGCGATTAATAATTAACAGCTTGTGTTGCGGCATCTTCAATGTCATCAGCACCAGGAAGCCATACATTTTCTGCTTGTGGGAATGGGTAAACAGAGTTTGGAGCAGCTACACGAATAACTGGAGCATCCAAGTACATGATGGCACCTTCTGAAATAGCAGAAGCTACTTGTGCACCGACACCGGCCATCTTTTGTGCTTCTTGAACGATTACTACATGGTGAGTCTTCTTGATAGATTCAAAGATAGTGTCTGTGTCAAGTGGGTAAAGTGAACGGAGATCGATAATTTCTGCTGAGATATTCTTCTTAGCAAGCTTCTTAGCAGCCTTTTGAGCTTCTGAAACTTCACCACCATAAGCAATGATTGTTACATCGTTACCTTCTTCAACGACATTTGCCTTGTCCAAAGGAACAGTGTACTTGTCATCAGGAACTTCGCCCTTAACTGAACGGTAGAGACGAAGGTTTTCAAGGAAGAGAACTGGGTCATTATTTTCAATAGCGGAAATAACAAGTCCCTTAGCGTCATAAGCTGAACTTGGTGTAACAACACGAAGACCTGGAATACCTACGAAGAAGTTTTCAAGATCATCCCCGTGCAATTCAGCAGTATGAGTACCACCACCGTATGGAGTACGGATAGTGATTGGCATGTTCTTAGTACCATCATATTGGAAACGTACACGTGACATTTGTCCAGCAATTGAGTCCATTGCTTCAAAAGTGAAGCCCATGAATTGAATTTCTGGAACTGGACGCCAACCAGTAGCGGCTAAACCAATTGACAGACCTAAAATACCAGATTCAGCTAATGGTGTACTAAATACACGGTCCTTACCGTACTTTTCTTGCAAGCCGTTAGTAGCACGGAAGACACCACCGTTTTTACCAACATCTTCACCGAAGACCAAGGTCTTTGGATCTTCAGACAAAGCAATGTCAATACCTTCAGTAATAGCTTTGATATAAGTCTTTTTAGCCATGATTACTTCGACTCCTTTGCTTCGTACTTCTTAATTTGTTCTTTGATATCTGGGGTTGGAACTTCGAAGGTCCGCTTAAGCATGTCTGTAACCTTTTCTGGTTCTACAGAGTCAGCTTCCTTCATAGCCTTCTTGAAGTCTTCCTTGCATTCATCAGCATACTTGTTTTCTTCGTCTTCAGACCAGAGGCCCTTCTTAGTCAAGTACTTACGAAGCCGAATCAATGGATCCTTGTCGAACCATGGCTTTTCTTCTTCCTTGGTACGGTAACGACTAGGATCGTCACCAGCAGAACTGTGAGCACCGAACCGGTAAGTCAAAGTTTCAATTAATACTGGACCATTTCCGGCAGCAGCGAATTCACGAGCTTCCTTGGCAACTTCGTAACATGCCAAAACATCCATCCCATCAACTTGAACACCTGGAATACCAGCTGCAACACCCTTTTGGGCAATAGTTTGAGCATATGTTTGAAGCTTCCGTGAGAATGAAATTGCCCAACCGTTATTTTGAATGATAAATACGGCAGGAGCTTGGAATGCACCAGCAAAGTTCATCCCTTCGTAGGTGTCACCTTGTGATGAACCACCCTCACCGGTATATGCATAAGCAACGGCATCCTTTTCACCGTTCTTCTTAATACCAAGGGCACCACCGGCCATTTCAACCATTTGGGCACCGATAATAATTTGTGGACGTAATGCACGAGCGTCAAACATGTTACCTTTAAGGTGACCTTTTGACCAAAGGTACATTTGAGCAACAGTTGCACCGTGTTGAATCAATTGAGGTAAGTCACGATATGCAGGGAATAAGAAGTCATTCTTCTTAAATGCAGCCGCGGTCCCCATTTCTGAGGCCTCTTCACCCCAAGTTGGGGCATAAAATCCTAAACGACCTTGCTTAGAGAAACTCATGGTTTGTTCGTGAAGTGCACGTTCCCAAACCATCTTCTTCATTAAGTCAACTAACAGATCATCACTGAAGTTAGCCATTAAATCCTTGTTAACGACATTCCCATCATTATCGAGAATTTGAACAGGCTTTGCATATGGAGCGCCTTCTTCAGCTTTAATCTTTGCAAAGTCAACAGCTTTGGTATTGGCCATTATAAAACATCCCTTTCCAAATCCAATTAACATCATCGTAAGCGATTACTTACCTTACTTACATTATTTAGTATACCGCTCTTTAAACATAATACAAGCGCTTTCATAGACTTATTTTGATTAATTCGACTAATATTTTCTTAAGTTGTATACGTTTTCAACAAAAATGATTGTTTATACTTTATTTTTTACCTTTTTTTGTTTTTACCGTTATTTTTATTCAATTTCAGATTGTGATAAACTACTATTTGTTTGAACAATAAATTTTAAACGATAAATAATGTAGATTAGTTTTTTATTTGGAGGATGATCATTGTGTATTTAATGAAAGATATTGTTCGCGATGGTGACCCTGTCTTACGGAAACGTGCTGCAAAAGTAACATTTCCACTTTCAGAAGAAGATCAAGAATTTGCCAAGCGTGCTATGGAATATCTTGAAGTAAGTCAGGATCCAGAACTGTGTAAAAAATATAAACTCCGTGCTGGTGTCGGGCTAGCTGCTCCGCAAGTCGGCATTTCAAAGCAAATGGCCGCTGTTTTGGTTCCATCCCTAGACGAAGACGACGATCAGCCTTCATTCAAGGATGTTATCATTAACCCAGTAATTGTTAGTGAATCAGTGCAATATGGAGCACTCACTGAGGGTGAAGGTTGTCTTTCGGTTGATAAAGATGTTCCCGGATATGTTCCTCGTCACGACCGCATCACTTTGCGCTACCAAGACGTTAAGGGTGAAACTCATCAACTTCGGTTGAAGAATTACCCAGCAATCGTTTGTCAGCATGAAATCGATCATCTTCATGGTGTCTTGTTCTATGATCATATTAATAATGATGATCCATTTAAGGCCCCTGATGATACAATCATGATTATCTAAGCTTACTTAAAAGGCTCCAGCGTTCGGTAGTTACCGAATACTGGAGCCTAACTTAGTTATAAAGCTCTCTATTTCCTGCTTTTTTGATCATGCTGATCCAACCGCTGAAGATCTGCAATGTATTCTCGCGTAGCCTCATTTAAGACATAAGCAACATCAATATGCAGAACATTCTCATACGTCCACCAATCGGTTACTTTAAAGACTGTTGAACTTTTCTCAAAGGATTGAATTTGGTTTTGCTTAGCATATTCAGTTAGTTTCTTTTCAAGATCATCCCTACTAAACTGATCATGTGTAAGGTGATATTGTGCCGGAGTAAAGTGAAACTCGAAAGCTAAAACACCTTTTCCCCAAACGTCTGCAACAATTTCGGAAGATAATGAAAAAGAGTGACCGGTTAGCTGAGTAAGGCAATCATTTACTGCCTGGTCGGTTACTGATTGGGCCTGATTCTTTAACATTAGCGTTGCGCGGTTAATCAATAAGCGATGAACGGCAACGTAAATAAGAATAACAACAATAACCGCTAAAAGAACTAGCCAAAAGAACGACATAGGCTCATCCCATTTCTTAATTATATTTAACTTAATCATACCATTTTACAATTTTAAGTAACACAGTTGATTAGATGTGCTAAAATGATTTAAGTAACTAAAGTTTAAATAACATAATAAGGAGCTTTTTACAGTATGACTTTTAAGGTATACTACCAACCCGATGCAACTAAACGGCCGGTTCGTGAAAATACTCAATCATTGTATATTGAAGCTGATTCAGAGGCTCAGGCATTATTATTGGTTGAAGAAAATACTGACTACAACATTGAATTTGTTGAACAATTAGACGATAAAGCTTTGGAATACGAAAAGCAAAATCCAAACTTTAAGATTACTAAGTTCTAATTGCTAATTAAGACAGTCGGGGAAAAATCTCTCGGCTGTCTTTTGCTTGATCCTAGGGAGGTCTAATTATGCATTATGAGATAATCCTAAATCCAACTGCAGGAAATGGAAAAGCTCAAAAAACTTGGAACATTCTCCAGCCAGTTATTGAAGGACAGTTAGATTATTCCCTCCACCAAACCGACTATGCTAACCATGAAGCTTTCTTTGCAAAGCGGATTGCTAAAGCTTACCCTCATAATTCGGATACCGTTGTAATTGTGATCGGTGGCGATGGGACCCTCCATAACGTTCTAAACGGCTTAGTTAAAGCTGGTTCCACCCTTCCGCTATCATATATTCCCGCGGGAACCGGCAATGACTTTGCTCGTGGCTACGGAATTTCGTTAAATCCAGAAAAGGCTCTCCAGCAAATAATTTCGACAACCAAAGCACGCACCATCACAATTGGCCATTACACCGAATCAATCAAGAATGAGGAAGGTTATTTTCTTAACAACATTGGGATTGGCTTTGACGCCGCAATTGTTAGCCGAACTAATTCATCAAAGACTAAAAAAAGCCTCAACAAATTGCGGCTAGGAAACTTGTCCTACCTCAGCAAGGCATTCGGTGTTATTTATGATCAGCAACCGTTCCAACTAACTCTTCAGGAACAGGGTCACCACCATATTTTTGCTAATGCTTTTATTGTAGTAGCAACAAATCATCCGTATATTGGTGGCGGTTTCCGAATTGATCATTCAGCCAATGTTAATGATGATGCAATTAGTATGGTCGTTGCCGAACGAAAGAATTGGCTTCTGACCCTTTGGGAGGTTATTCAGTTTGGTCGCGGTAAATTAGCGGAATCACGGTTTGCCCACCACTTTCACGCTAAAGCTCTCCATTATTCCACAACTTCATTGGAATTTGGGCAAATTGATGGGGAAAACATGGGAAATCGGTTTTACGATTTGAATGTTGATACTAGTCACTATCAATTTTTGCAAGAACCGCTTAATTAAAGACAACAATAGAAAATGGACCGGAAAATTGATGTTTTCCAGTCCATTTTTTATTGTTGGTAAGTTAATTATCTTTAGGATAACCAACCAAGTGTAGCTTCCCGTGAATGTATTCACCGAGATAAATATCATTAATACTCTCAAAGCCGGCTTCTTTCACCTGTTCAGCAATCCACTTTTCATCATGGTGAATTAATTCAAGAACATCCATGTTAATTTGACCATCATTAATTAGCGGGAAACGGATATTTTCATCACTATTTTCAATTACTACCAATTGACCATTCTGCTCTAAAATACCGCTTTTAACTTTAGCAATTTCATAAATTCCATGACTTCGCAAGCGGAACATTAACTCATTGGCAGTCATTCCTGCGCGCATACAATTATCCACCAGTAATTGACCATCTTTAATTAGTAGTCGAGGGCGGCCGTCAATAATATTCTGGATTGTCGCGTTATGCTCCTTAGCGTATTTAACGATAAACACAATCAATGTCCAGATTAAAAGAACCATTACGAACTGCAGCACGGTAATGTCCTGGTTATAAATGATTCCACCAATAATTCCCCCAAGAACATAATTTTGCACTTGGTCAATTGCAGATGTTGGTGCTAAATTTCCTTTCCCCAGAATATTAATCTGGAAAATAAGGCAGATCATTCCTAAAACAAATTTAATTGTAATTAAACCATAATCCATAACCATCCCCCCTATTTCTGAATAATTACCCGATGATCAACAACGTGTGCACGGGTAAGCGTGTAGTTATCGCCACTTGGGCTCAAATTTACCCGATAATCCTTTTTATCGAACCGGACAATAATTCCGTCAGTTAGGGTTGTTGAATTAACAACAACCTTATTTGGACTAATATCATGATCCTTAGCAACTGCACGAATAAAGGGTCTCATCTGTAACGATTGTGACTGTTGGGAGTAAGTTTTTTCTAAATTAGTAATTTGTAATCCCGCAAAAATCAGCAAAAGAAGAAAGAAGATAATTCCTAAGTCGCGATAACGGGTTTGCAATTGATGGCGAAAATAGCGAAAGGAGTTAATTAAAACTAATAATATCAATATCAGGATTACTGTATAGTTAATTAAGCTATTAAACTGTTGCTGGTGCATAAAGTAACTCTCAGTATAAAAAGTCATCTACTCAGCCTCTCTATTAATAAATCACAAAAACAACCTAAGATTAGTTTAAAGCAAAGATAATCTTAGGTTGTTTTATTTTACCATTTTTAATGTTTACTTGACTGTCCCAGCAAAACTTGGTGTAAAGTATGAGCTTAGGTTATATACTGCAACGTTGGTTCCAGGCTTAGCCGCAGCAGCATATTGGTTGTTCCCCATGTAAATACCAACGTGGTATGAGCTGCCATGATTTCCCCAGAAGAGAAGGTCTCCTGCTTGAGCCTGACTAACTTGCTTGGTAGTAACGTAGCTTTCCATGGCAACGGTATTGTGTGGCAATTGCTTTCCTTCAGCATTTGCATATACATATTGAACAAATCCTGAACAATCCATTCCGCTTAATGAATTACCGCCCCATTGATATGGAACACTGTTAGAACTAGCAATCTTACTTGCTAAACTAACAACTGAGCCAGATTGCAAGTTAGAATTGTTTTGGTTTTGACTTGCAGTTTGTTGACTAGTTGCCTGTTGAGCTGCTTGGCTATGTTGAGCTTGTGATTGTTGTGTTTGTTGAGATGCAGCTGAACTAGTAGTTACTTGTTGACTTTGTGCTGTCGTTTGGTTAGTTGCGGCTGCTCGTGAAGCTGTACTATAAGCCACTGCTTGAGTACTATTAGCAGAAACAGGTTGTTGACTGTTTACCTGTTGATTATCTGCTACAGCAACTGCAGAGCTCTGTTGACTAGGCGCAGCAGAGTTATAAGCAGCTGCATTTACTGTACTTGTATATGCTGAACTAACCATTTGTGATGATTGGCCTTGTTGATTAGCCGCTTGTTGAACGGTGTTTCCCATTGCTTGTGGTTGGGCAGCTTCGCTAACAGCTCCTTGAACAGCTTGCGGTTGAGCCTGTTGAACATTTCCTGTAACGGTAAATGATTGTGGTTGAGCAACTGGGGCAGCACTTGATTGTGATACTGCTGAGTTAACATTCTTGCCATCAATTGATAATTGTTGACCAACATAAATCAAGTTTGGATTCTGGATATGATTCCAAGCAACAAGATCATTAAGGCTAACGTTAAATTGAACAGCTAGTTCACTTAAGGTATCGCCACTCTTAACCACATAAATTCCATCCTTAGCAACTGAAGCCGACTTAGAAGAAGCTGATGATGATTGAATTGGCGCTAATGATAACTGACCGCTATTACGAACAGCATTAGCAGAAGAACTCATTGATGCTGGTTGTTCAGCATGACTAGAACTCTTTGCCTTTGCTTCAACAGTATTATTAGCTTGGGTAGTCAGTGCAAAAATACTTAATGCTCCCAGCGTTCCAGCAACTAATCTTGTTGATGAACTATACTTACGTACTTTCTTTACCATACAGAAACATCCTCTCAAAAACGAAAAAATAATTGCTAATTACTTAGTTAATAACTCAAATCTCTTTTACCATATCATTTTTTTAGAAATTCTTGTACTAATTTTAACATTCCCGAAATGTCAATTTAAATTAGAAAAATGTTGAAAGCTGTTCATCTGTGACGTGACTTAGGAATACTTCAAGTGGTGTGCGGTAGTGAAGTGACTTCCGTGGAATAGTATTTCGTTTGTGCATCAGCTGGGTGATTAGTTCATCTGGTAAATTACGGAAGTCTAATCGTTTACTGAGACCGTCACGACGTAAGATGCCATTATTGTTTTCATTCAGGCCGCGAATTCCTTACCATTATCAAAGGTAATCGACTTAACGAAATGACGAGGCAT
>DSTFI04003__coassemble_503_pt1 | contig 48044 bp, 41 predicted proteins | sample DSTFI04003__metabat2_high_PE_012 | metagenome-assembled genome bin DSTFI04003 | reverse complement strand
ATTTTACAATGTAGAGCAGAAATTTCCTGATCAACACTACTTGACGTAGAGCCAAAAAGACATGACCACAACAGTCATGTCTTTTTAACTAGAACTAATAATAAATTACTGGATCCTAGAACTCTTTATAACAATTACATTATAGTTCCATTCACCACCAATTGTAAACCACCTTAAGCAATTTTTTTATAATTATTCGTTAGAAATTAGGCTTATCTAGTTGGTTAACAAAGTCTAAGTAAGCAGATTGTTCACCAGTTTCGCTAACCTTTGTATTTTCGGCGGTTACGTTAGCATCGTGAAGGAACTTCTCATCAACTTTAATCTGGTGAGTGAAAGTTGCATTCCCAATTAATTCAATCCAGTAATTATGATTTTCATGATGGAGAATCGTCCGTACCATTCCACCAGGATTAAAGACAGTAATCGGTTGGCCAAAGTCAGCTTGATCTGGATAGGTTAATGCAAAGGCGAGGGAAGTAGCAGACATTCCTGTACCACAAGCATTGGTAAAACCGACACCACGTTCATAGGTCTTAACGAAAATCTTGTTATGGCCAAGAATATGACCAAAGTTAACGTTTACTCCGTCAGAGAAGTATGGATTATCACCGTTTAGCCATTCACCTAGTGGGCCTAATTCCTTAAAATCTTCTTCATCAACAAAGGAAATCAAGTGCGGGTTAGGAACCGCAATCCCAGAGAAGCGGAAACCTGGAAGTAATTCTGGGACAGGTGTGTTTAATAAACGATCATGTCCAAGGTTATCATAAGGAAGAGCTTCCTTATTGAAACGGACAGGAGAAATCTCAACGGCAAATGCAGGGACGTCAGGTGCTAAGTCGGATTGACGACGGACTTGAAGGCTGGCATTCATTGTATCAACCTTGAAGTTATCCAAGCCATCACGTTCAGCAACATATCTAGCCACTGTACGTAAACCATTCCCACACATTGAAGCTTCACTACCATCGGCATTAATTACTCGCATTTGAGCAGTTGCGCCGTCACGTACAGGCTTATTTACTACTAAAACACCGTCAGCACCACCAAGTAAGCCGTTTTCGTGACTCGTAATTTGGCGGGCCAGGGCGACTAATTCATCATCGTTTAATTCTTGGTTGAGCTTTGTTTGGTCTAAGATAAAAAAGGCATTTTGAGAACCGTGAACTTTGAGTAATTCAGTCATTATATAAAACCTCCTGATTAGGCGAAGAAACGGTGGTAGATTGCTCTAACCGCTGTATCTGCGTCTTGGTTATAGGTTCCGATCATAATGGCAATTCGTGATGCCCCCTGGTTGATCATTGGAACCGCAATATGTTCTTCCGCAAGTGGATTCAAGATATCATTAATTACACCGGTATGGTTCCGCATTCCTTCACCAACAACCATCGTAATAGCGTAATTATCAATCCATTCTAAACGGTCTGGGTTGATCTCTTCTTGAATTTCATTGCAAATGATATCGACTAATTCATCATCTAATTCTTTTTTATCAAAGATGATGGTAATATCATCAATCCCTGATGGCATGTGTTCGTAAGAAACATTATGCCGGGCAAGAATTTGTAAAATGCGTAATGTGAAACCAGCTTCCTTGTTAAGAAGGTACTTGTGAAGGTAAAGTGCAGCAAAGTGCTTACCGCTAACCACACCAGTAATAATGTCAGTTGGTTGGAATGAATGATCTGGTACGATTAATGTCCCGGGCTTTTCCGGATCATTCGTATTCTTAACGTTGATTGGGATATTTCCTTGGATTGCAGGAATCAATGCTTCATCATGGAAAACGGAGAAACCAGCATAGGAAAGTTCCCGCATCTCGCGGTAGGTCATCTTAGCAATCGGCTTTGGATGATCTACAACTTTTGGATTAGCAGAATAGATTGCATCAACGTCGGTAAAGTTCTCGTACATTTGCGCATGAAGGCCACGGGCGAGAATTGCTCCAGTGATATCTGAACCACCACGAGAGAAGGTAGCAATGTGACCAGCTAACGTAATCCCATAGAAACCAGGGAAAACGATAATTTCCTTTTCTCCATATGAGAAGTTTTCCAAGCGGGCGTATGTTTCAGGAATAACCGTTGCATTATTTGGTGTCCCCGCAACCTTCAAACCAGCTTCCTCAGGAGTTACAAACCGTGCTTGGTAACCAAGATGATTTAAGACTAATGACATTAATTCTGCATTCAGCCGTTCCCCATGGGCTTTAAATGCGGCTAATAAGTAATTGTCATTTGGATAATCCTGATTAGGAAGATCAGCGAGCCGGTCTGCTAATGGTTGTAATTGGTTACTTGGTAAGTCAAAGTACTGTGCAATCGCTTCGTACCGCGCCAAGATTTCTTTGCGAATAATCATTGCTTCTTGAGCATCATTATCTAAGATTGCATGGGCATACTTAATCAGTAAGTCAGTTACTTTAATATCATCAGAATTCCGTTTTCCTGGTGCTGAAGTAACGACAACCCGCCGTTCTGGGTCACCCGTAATAATTTTAATCGCATGTTCATAGCTTGGCCCATCAGCTAATGAGCTGCCACCGAACTTAACTACTTTCATTTTCAATTCTCCTTCATGCATGAGAGAGTCATACAAAGTTTTTAATCGAATTTTAACATTGATTGATAAATATGCAAAGGAAAAGTTCAAGTGTGGTGTTAATAAAAAACACCTTCAAAGCTGATTTCCAACTTTGAAAGTGAATATTAGAGAATATTTTCCAGCATCATTACTTCATATTTGTAATCAAGAAGAACACAACGAAGATCACGAATAAGGCGTACATCATTGGTGAAACATCCTTATGGTGCTTAGAAGCAATCATTGTAATTGGGTAAGCGATCATTCCTAAAGCCAATCCATCAGAAATGGAGTAGGTTAAAGGCATTCCAACAACAACTAAGAACGCAGGAAGCGCAATCTCGAAGCGATCCCAGTTGATGTACTTCAAGTTATTAGCCATTAAAACACCAACGATGATTAATGCTGGTGCAGTAACTGTTGTTGGAATTACTGCTAGCAATGGACTGAAGATCATTGAAATCAGGAATAAGATACCAACGAATACGGCAGTCAAACCAGTACGACCACCCATCGCAATCCCGGCACTTGATTCAACGGAAGTTCCCAGTGGTGCAGTACCACAGATTGCCCCTTCAACCATGGCGAGGGAGTCAGACAAGAAGGCCTTACCAATCCGTGGAATTTTACCATCCTTATCTACCATTCCAGCTTGTTGTGTCATCCCAATCAAAGTTCCGGCAGTATCAAAGAACGTTACCAAGAGGAAGGTCAGGACAACCATGAATAATTGCGGAGTATTAATATCCTTCAAATGGAAGACTGCTTGACCAAATGTTGGTGCCATGCTTGGTGCAGTTGAGATGATTCCATGTGGCAATGGGATTTCACCGATGCACATTCCAAAGATGGCTGTGATAATCATCCCAATAAAGATTGAACCTGGAATCCGTGCAGCCATCAAAATCATTGTCAGAATTAATCCAAATAAAGTTAACCAAACATCTGGATTACCAAATGAACCCAAGCCAACTAATGATGATGAGTTGTTAACAATCAATTTACCATTTTGTAAACCGATAAAGGCGATGAATAACCCAATCCCAGCAGAGATAGCGTATTTAATATCCTTAGGAATCGCGTCGACAACTTTTTCCCGTAACTTAAGAACGGTAATCAAGATAAATAAGAATGAAGCTACAAGGACGCTGGCAAGAGCTGTTTGCCAATTAATATGCATTCCGATAACAACATTATAGGTAAAGAATGCAGCACTCCCAAGTGTTGGGGCTAATGCAATTGGATAATTGGCGATGAATCCCATTAAGAAACAACCAACAGCTGTTGCAACTGCAGTAACAGTAAAAGCAGCTCCGCGGTTAATCCCAGCCGCATGCAAGATGTTGGGGTTAACGAATAAGATATATGACAAACTCACGAAAGTCGTTAAGGCAGCAATTAATTCGCCCTTAACGGTAGTATGTGCGTCACTTAAATGAAAAACGCGTTCTAACAATTTCAATTCTCCTCTTCTTAAGAATAATTTAAAAACTTATTCCTACTAGAATATCACAGAATTGCGGCTACGGATTGACTTAATTCTTATATGAGTAAATATCAATGGAATATCCAATAAAATGCAAAATCAATTAAATCAATATGAGAAAATTTAATAATTTCGTTGACATTCTAATCTAAGAATCATATTATATTTATAAATCGAAGAGGCGCGACCAACATTAGTAAGTAATTTTAGCCTGCCGAGCATTGAGAATTATTGAAAGGGGCGGCCGCCGAAGTACTTAATCTGGCACGGTTAAGGGACTGGGGCGTGACTGAACAAGCCACGGACTGTCGTGGGACAATATTCAGCCCACGTTGCGCTATCGACAACGGATAAAATGCATCCACTGTTTGTCTTTTGCGCAGACAGTGGATTTTTTTATCTCTCTTGTTTTCCCCGAATTGGTAATGGAGGAATAGTTATGAACCAACAAATTACTGCACAACAGCTGAATGCGGCTGGTCATTTAACCATTGGTGGTTGTGATGCCATTGATTTGGCTCACGAATTTGGGACACCATTAGTTGTTTACGATGTCGCTCAAATTCGTAATCAGATCCGTAGTTTTCGGAAAGTCTTTGAAGAAAACAATGTTGATTACGAAGTCAGTTATGCTAGCAAGGCCTTTGCGGCAATTGCAATGTATCAAGTAGCCGCAGTTGAACAAGCACATACCGATGTCGTTTCTGCCGGCGAACTTTATACCGTGATTAAGGCTGGCTTCCCAATGGAAAAGGTTAGTTTCCACGGTAACAATAAGTCCCGAGCAGAACTAGAAATGGCAGTTGACCACCACGTTGGCACAATCATGATTGATAACTTTCATGAGATTGACTTGTTAGCAGATGTTCTTGAAGAAAAGGACGCCAAGATTGATGTAATGCTCCGAATTACACCTGGAATTTCCGCCCATACTAATAAGTATATTCAAACGGGTCAGGTAGATAGCAAGTTTGGTTTTGATTTGCAATCAGGACAAGCTGATGAAGCCTTGCAAAAGGTACTGGTAAATCCGCGGATGAATATGCGTGGCCTTCATGCTCACATTGGTTCACAAATCTTTGAACTTGCTGGTTTTGAAGGAGTTGCCAAGAAACTTGTGGAAGTTGCCGCTCACTGGAAAGATGCTTTTGGCTATGAAGCTCAAGTAATCAATGTTGGTGGCGGCTTCGGAATTCGTTATGTTTCATCTGATAATCCTCTGAAACCTGAAGAATTCGTTGACGCAATTATTAAAGCAATCAAGGCCGAAACTACTGCAAAGGGCTTAACGATGCCAGCCATCTGGATTGAACCTGGTCGTTCCATTGTCGGTCCTGCAGGTTATAACCTATATACAGTTGGTTCACGAAAAGATGTTCCTGGATTGAAGCCTTATGTAACGGTTGATGGAGGGATGGGTGATAACATTCGTCCAGCACTTTACCAAGCTGAATATGAAACAGTCTTAGCAAGTGACCCTCAAGCACCAATCAAAGAACATGTCCGGATTGCCGGTAAGTACTGTGAGTCAGGTGACATTTTGGCACAGGATCAAGGGTTACCAGAGACGAAGCCGGGAGATGTTCTCGCAATGCTTGACACTGGTGCTTATGGGTTCTCAATGGCTTCAAACTATAACCGGAACCCTCGTCCAGCAGTTGTCTTTGCTGAAAATGGCAAGGCTCAAGTTGTAATCGAACGTGAATCACTCGATGATCTCGTTCACTTGGATCGGAACTATGAACAATAAGAACGGTTATTAATAGGAAGAGAGAGGTAATAAAATGGCAGAATTAGACGCACAAGCAATTATTAACTACATTGGTAATGCTCCTAAGAAGACTCCTGTAAAGGTCTACCTCAAGGGTGAACTTGGCGACATTAACTTTCCTGAAGGAGTTCAAGCATTCGTCGATGAACATACCGGAGTAGTCTTTGGTGACTGGTCAGTGATTGAACCATTATTAAAGGAAAACAGCGATTTAATTGCTGACTACCATATTGAAAACGATGCCCGTAATTCAGCAGTGCCATTGTTAGACTTAAAGAACATTAACGCCAGAATTGAACCAGGTGCAATCATCCGTGACAAGGTTTTGATTGGTAACAATGCTGTTGTAATGATGGGTGCCACAATTAACATTGGTGCCGAAATCGGCGACGATACTATGATTGACATGGGAGCAATCCTCGGTGGCCGGGCCATTGTTGGTAAGCATTGTCATATCGGTGCTGGAACTGTTCTTGCCGGAGTTGTTGAACCGGCTTCAGCTCAACCAGTCCGCATTGACGATAACGTTTTAATCGGTGCTAACGCGGTTGTTATTGAAGGGGTACATGTTGGTGAAGGCGCAGTTGTTGCTGCTGGTGCCATCGTTACCCATGACGTTGAACCTCATACAATGGTTGCCGGTGTTCCTGCTAAGTTCGTTAAGAATGTTGATGCGAAGACCGAAAGCAAGACTGGTTTGGAAGACGACTTACGGAAGCTGTAGGAGCGTGACACATGTTAAGTGAAAGTGATTTAATTCAGATTCGCAGACACCTCCACCAAATCCCTGAATTAGCATTACAGGAACATAAGACTCACCAGTTTCTTCTCGAAACCGTTGAAGAAATGAATCAAGAGTTCCTTGAAGTTCGTAATCCCGAAGAGTTGCCAACTTCAATGATGGTACTAGTTCATGGTTCTAATCCGCAACGAACAATCGGTTATCGAACTGATATCGATGCTTTGCCGGTGGAGGAACAAACGGGTCTCCCATATGCTTCAAAGAATCCAGGCGTAATGCATGCTTGTGGGCATGACATTCATATGACAGTTGCTCTTGGTGTATTGTCTTACTTTAGTGAACATCAACCAAAGGATAATTTGCTGTTCTTCTTCCAACCAGCGGAAGAAAGTGAAAGCGGCGGTAAGCAATCTTATGAGTTGGGATTGTTCTCCGGTAAATGGCGACCAGATGAATTTTATGGTCTTCATGATAATCCGGACCTTCCAGCAGGTGCGATTGGTTGCCGGATGGGGACACTGTTTGCCGGGACAACGGAAGTTAACATTGACCTTAATGGCAAGGGTGGTCACGCTGCTTACCCGCAAGATGCGAATGATACCGTTGTTGCCGCAGCAATGTTAATCAGTCAAATTCAAACAGTTATTTCACGGAGTATCGACCCAATCCAAAGTGGTGTAATTACTCTCGGAAAAATTGATGGTGGAACAATTCGAAACGTGATTGCTGGTCATACGCGAATTGAAGGAACAATTCGGGGATTGACCCAAAAGATGATTGAAACGATTGATCAACGGCTCAAAGATATTTGTGAAGGAATCGGCCGGAGTTATAACATGGATGTTCAACTGGAACTTAATCAAGGCGGTTATTGGCCAGTCGAAAACAATCCTGAATTGACTAAACGCTTCATTTCATATATGAAGTCAGCCAAGGATGTTAACTTTATTGAAACTGAACCAGCAATGACTGGTGAAGACTTTGGCTTCTTGTTAGCGAAGTTCCCTGGGACAATGTTTTGGCTAGGAGTTGATGATGATTCACAACTTCACTCAGCAACGTTGACCCCTAAGGAAGAAGCTATTCAACGTGGTGTAGATGCAATTACCGGTTTCTTGGAATACCGAATGACACAAGAATAATGGAGGAAGAAAATATGACTACTTTAGCAAATGCAGATTTATTAACAGCGATTGTTACTCCTTTTAACAGTGATAACCAAATTGATTACGACGCTCTTGAAAAGTTAACTAACTCTTTGATTGAACGTGGTTGTAACGGTTTCGTTGTCGGTGGGACAACTGGTGAAACTCCAGAATTAACCCATGACGAAAAGATTGAACTCTATACTCGGTTTGCTGAAATTATTGATGGTCGAGTACCTGTAATCGCTGGTACTGGTAGTAACAACCCTCAAGAAACAATCAGCTTAACAAATGAAGTTGGCCAAATTAACGGAATCGACGCTGCTTTAGTTGTTGTTCCTCCATACAACAAGCCAAATCAACGGGGGATGCTGACTCACTTCAAGACTGTCGCAGATAATGTTAACTTGCCAATTATTATCTACAACATTCCTGGACGGACCGGTTCAAAGATGGCTCCTGAAACAGTTGTTGAACTTTCTCAACATCCAAACATTGCCGGAATTAAGCAATGTGCTCCATTAGAAGATATGGAATATATCATTGACCACAAGGCTGACGACTTCTTAGTCTTCACCGGTGAAGATGCCCAAGCTTTAACTTCCCGTGTTCTTGGTGCCAATGGTGTTGTATCAGTTGCTTCACATATCTATGTAAAGGAAATGCGGCAAATGTTTGATGCCCTCTACCGTGGTGATTACCAATTAGCAGGAAAGCTTCAACGGTGGTTAACTCCACGAATGGCTGCTTGCTTCATGTTCCCATCACCATCACCAGTTAAGGCTGTTTTGAATGCCCAAGGCTTCGATGCTGGTGATTGCCGTCTCCCAATTCTTTCATTGAACAAGGAAGAACAAACTCAACTGGAAAAGGCTCTCGACTTACCAGCCGACTCACTTGAAAACAAGACCTTACCTTTAGACTTATAAAATGGAGGTTTACTTATGGCAAATGTTTTAATTGCCGGTGCAGCCGGTGCGATGGGGCAAAAAGCAGTTGACTTAGTTAATTCAATGGACGATATGAAGTTAACAGCTGTTTTAGCACCAAGCCTTCCTGAAAGCGATCGGGAGAAATACCATCTTGGCGAAGAAGTGAAGGTTTACCATTCATTAGAAGATGTTGATGCTTCAGTAGCTGATATCTGGTTAGACTTCACCATTCCTAGCGCTGTTTATGCAAATGTTAAGTTTGCCTTGGAGAATGATTTGATGCCAGTTGTTGGGACAACCGGATTAACAGACGATCAAGAAGCTGAATTGATTGCACTTAGTAAGGAAAAGCACATCGGTGGTTTGATTGCACCAAACTTCGGCATGTCCGCAGTGCTCTTGATGAAGTTTGCTCAAGAAGCAGCAGAATACTTCCCTGATGTTGAAGTAATTGAAATGCACCACGCAGATAAGAAAGATGCACCATCTGGAACTGCTTTGAGCACAGCAAAATTGATTGACCAAGTTCGTGAGCCACACGAAAGCAATCCTGATGAAACTGAATCATTGGCTGGTGTTCGTGGCGGTGATTATCATGGAATCAAGATTCACTCAGTTCGTTTACCTGGATATATTGCCCATGAACAAGTCCTCTTTGGTGGTGCCGGTGAAGCATTGACCATTCGTCAGGACTCATTTGACCGTCAATCATTCATGAGCGGTGTGAAAGTCGCTTTACAAAAGGTAAATGGTCTCGATCAATTAGTTGTTGGCTTGGAGAAGATCCTTTAGGAGGGATAATATGCCAAAATTAGATGCACAGTTAGAAAGTGTTGTTAACGAACGAGTTAACGCATTGCCACCTGCACAGATTCGTGCCTTTGATGATGAAATCTCAGCAGTTCCCGGAATTGTTAAATTAACTCTTGGTGAACCAGACTTCGATGTCCCAGAGCATGTGAAAAAAGCAGCGATTAAGAGCATTGAAGAGAATGATTCTCACTACTCACCAAGTCGAGGGACTTTACCTTTACGGAAGGCAATTAGTAACTACTTAGTTGATACACGGAAAGTCGAATATGATCCAGAAACGGAAATTATTGTGACTGTTGGTGCAACTGAAGCAATTACTGCTACTACTTTTGCTTTGCTGAACCCTGGGGATGAGGTAGTTATTCCTACCCCAATCTTCTCCCTCTATTTCCCAAGTGTTTCCTTAACGGGAGCAACCCCAGTTAAGGTTGATACTTCTAGTGATGGCTTCCTTTTGACTGCTGATCGTTTGGAGAAAGTTCTCAAACGTGAAGGGGATAGTGTTAAAGCCATCATTCTAAACTACCCAAACAACCCAACTGGTCGTTCATACTCTAAAGAAGAACTAGAAGCTCTTGCCAAGGTTATTAAGGAACATCATTTGTTAGCGATCGTTGATGAAATTTACAGTGAATTGATTTACGATCAACTATTTACTTCATTGGCCACACTTTTACCAGAGCAAACAGTTGTTATTAGTGGCCTTTCAAAGTCCCATGCCATGACGGGATGGCGGTTAGGCTACGTTGCTGCTCCTGAAGATGCGATCAATCAAATTTCCAAGATGCATTCATTCATGGTTACCGCGCCAAATGATACTGCCCAAGCAGCAGCGCTTGAAGCACTTACTAATGGCCAAACTGATCCAGTTGAATTTAAGGAACACTACAAGAAGCGTCGTGACCGTTTAGCTAGTGCGATGAAAGAAATGGGCTTTGAGATTGCTATTCCGGATGGTGCCTTCTACATTTTTGCCAAGATTCCAGCAGCATTCGGTAATGATGACTTCAAGTTTGCCCGTGAATTAGCACATCAAGCTAAGGTTGGGGTTATCCCTGGTCAAGCATTTGGCCCTGGTGGTGAAGGACATATTCGCCTTTCATACGCTGCTTCAGATGACGACATTGAAGAAGTAATTAAGCGCCTAGGAGCGTACATGAAGCAATTTAATTGATGAAGAGGAGCGAATCCTGATGGAAAGAAAATTAAAAGTAGGTGTTATCGGGGCGACCGGAATGGTTGGTCAACGATATGTAACATTATTAGCCAATCATCCTTGGTTTGAAGTAACAACAGTTGCTGCTAGTAAGCACAGTGCAGGACAAAAGTATGGTGAATCAGTAAAAAACCGGTGGAAGATGGGAGACACTCCAATTCCGGAAAACGTTAAGGATTTAACAATTCTTGATGCGGAAGACGTTGATAAAGTTGCTTCTCAAGTTGATTTTATCTTCTCTGCGATTAACCTGGATAAGGCTGATACTCGAAACCTGGAAGATGAATATGCAAAGCATGAAGTTCCGGTAGTTTCAAATAACAGTGCCCACCGTTGGACTCCTGATGTTCCAATGGTTGTTCCAGAAATTAACCCTGACCACATTGATATTATCAAGTATCAACGGGAACGGTTAGGAACAAAGCAGGGCTTCGTTGCGGTTAAGCCTAACTGTTCAATCCAAAGTTATACACCAGCGATTGCAGCTTGGCAGAAGTTTGAACCAACCCAAGTTCTTGCATGTACTTACCAAGCAATCTCAGGAGCAGGGAAGACATTGGAAACTGCACCTGAAATTAACGACAACGTTATCCCATATATTCCTGGCGAAGAAGCAAAGTCCGAAGACGAACCATTAAAGATCTTTGGTCATATCGATTCAGACAAGAAAGAAATCGTCAAAGCTGAATCACCATTGATCACTAGTCAATGTCTGCGGGTTCCAGTATTGTATGGTCACACGGTAGCAACCTTCATTAACTTCAAGCAAAACCCAACTAAGGAAGAATTAATTGAAGCTCTTGAAAGCTACAGTGGTGTTCCTCAAGAATTGAAGTTGCCAAGTGCACCAAAGCAATTCATTCAATACCTGACTGATGATTTCCGTCCTCAAGTTCGCTACGACGTTAATTTTGAACATGGTATGGGAATCTCCATTGGTCGTTTGCGTCCAGACAAGATCTTTGACTGGAAGTTCGTTGGTTTATCTCACAACACTGCGCGGGGTGCCGCTGGTGGTGCGATTGAACTAGCTGAATTATTGACGGCTAAGGGATATATCAAATAGAAGCTCCTCTAGAAGCTCTGTAAAATTTATAATTTAAAAAGAGAATGAGAACCAACATTAAAATTGATTCTCATTCTCTTTTTTATTATTACTTAATATCAGCATCAATTGCTTTTACAACAGCATCTTTTTCAGATTGAATTAGGTCAACCTTACTTTCAACTACCTTAATATCCATTGAGATTTCACGGGTCAGGCCTGGTGTATTAATCTTTGGTTCAAAGAACTTCTTGAACTCTGCTAACCGACTTGGTGTATGGAAGATGTTTGCAGTAACGGTGATGTAAGTTGCAAATTCCATGTCACCACCGACAGTCTTTTCAAGCCAATCCCAATCATTTTGGATCCAATCCCAAGCTGCTTGTTGGCCATCGTTGTTAGCAAGAACGTTCCGGTACCAGCCACGAAGATCTTGTGGCTTAATTGTATCAGCATTTTCAAATTCACTAATTAATTTAGTGATCAGTTGTGGATCACTGGTACTAGTGATGGCGCCATTTAAGTCACCCTTGTAGCTTGCATCAGTTGCTTCGCGGTAGGCTGATAGTAATTCGTCGAACAGTTCTGCACTGCCGTAATGCTTAACTTCATTTTGCAGTACTAATGGACGAATATCGGCAGGAAGCTTTTCTAGGCGATCATGATTCTTGGTAAAGATTTCGTGTGCTGCCTTAATCGCATCTTCATTTTCAGCGTAAAGTGCAGCGCTCAAAACGATTGGCCGAGTAAGTTGATCATCATTTGGTTCACCAGCTTGTGGTTGCCAACCAAGACGTTTAACTTGAGCGGCATTCAAATTATCGACAAACTTCTTTAAGGCCTTTTCTTCAGCACTCTTTGGACTGACGAACTGCTTAAGCTTATTAACGATTGCGTAAAGGGCAGTGTTAACAATTTCAGAATGACTATTAGCAAAGCGAGGAAGAAGCGGAATGATATCGGCATATGACATTTGTTGGCCATCAGCAAGCAACCGGTAATCTTGAAGTAATTGTCGTTGATCAATTGCGTTAAGATCGTCAAGGTGGTCAAGAATGTCATTCATTAAGGTTGAATCATACTTAACAATGAAGTGGGAGTCATTACCGACATTTAATCTGAATGGCTTGCCGTTTTGCTGACGTAGTTCCTCGTAGTTGCCAAGAACAATCGACTGATCCTTCATGATTTGTGGAGCAGCGTCATAGTTAGCATTCAGTGGAATTTGCCATAAACGACCAGTGCCATGACCATCACCAATAAAGAATTGTTGCTGACTCAATTGAAGCTGCCCATCAACCGCTTTTGCCTCAACAACTGGGTAACCAGGTTGTTCAAGCCAGGACTTCATGATGGCACCAATATCAAGGTTGGCAGCTTTACCGAGAGCATCCCAGAGATCCGCTCCAGTTGCATTATGGTACTTATGAGCTTCAAAGTAGTTCTTCAGCCCTTCACGTAAAGCATCATCGCCAATTAATGCCCGAACCATTACGAGCATCCGTGCACCCTTGGCATAGACAATTGCACTGTCAAATAAGGCATCAATTTCAGCAGGATTGTTAACTTGAACGTGGACTGGTTGAACACCATCAGTAGCGTCACGTTGCAAAGCCATTGGTGCTTCAGAAGTTTGGAATAGTTCCCAAATCTTCCATTCAGGATGAATTGCGTCAACTGCAACGTACTCCATCATGTTAGCAAAGCTTTCGTTAAGCCACAGATCATCCCACCACTTCATTGTGACCAGATCACCAAACCATTGGTGAGCCAGTTCGTGAGTAATAACGGTAGCAACAAGGCGCTTCATATCTAATGAAGTGTTGTCTGGATCGAGAAGGAGGTATGCTTCCCGGTATGTTACCAAGCCCCAGTTTTCCATTGCTCCCGCGGAAAAGTCAGGAAGCGCTAGTTGCCATGAGTGAGGCAGCGGGTATGGTGTTTGGTAGAACTTTTCATAGAATTCAATTGCCTGCTTTGCAATTCCAAGGGCAAAGTCCAGTTCTTTTGGTTGGTGAGCCTTGGTAGCAAAGACACCGACCTCAACACCGCTCTCAGTAGTTGTCTTCTTGGATTGAAGTTCACCAAAAGCGAAGGCAACTAGGTAGGTGGACATCCGAACGGTTTGTTGGAAGTAGTGTACCCCAGCTGAAACGTGATCTTCTGGCATGTTAGCGATGATTGTTTCTCCTGGATGTTCATCGAATTTAATTGCTAAACTAAAAGTAGCCTTAGCTTCAGGCTCATCAACACAAGGGAATGCTTGACGAGCAAAGGTAGTTTCAAATTGAGTTCCGATAATTTGTTTCTTTTCACCATCAACCTTGTAGTATGAAGGATAAATACCCATCATTGTGTCCGTTAATGGGGCAGAGTAATTAATTGTTAGGGTAACTTCTCCGGTTTCCGGTACGGTAATATTCACCGTTTCATCATCGTTATTCACAGTGAAGGGAACATTTTCACCGGCAATTTGAATAGCTGAGATCGTGAGAAATTTTTGGTTAACACTGATTTGACGGTCACTTGCATTCCCTGTAATGGTAGTGTTCCCAGTGATGGTTTTCTTTTCCCGATTGATATCAATAAAGACATCATAATGGGAAGGTTGAAATTTTTCATAAAGACGTTTAATTGTTGACATAAATTCACCAGTCCTTTACTTAACTGCTTTAACAAGTTCTTTTACCATTATACCGTAACTTGGTTCTTAGCTGAATAAGACAGCATTCTAACCTAAAATTTGCTATAATAGTGGGCGATTTCATTCAAGTTGTTGGAGAGCTTGATTGGCTAAATTATGGGCACCATGATTCTCCCGTTCGCTGATCCACTGGGTAACCACCGTTGTAAATTGACTAAGAAGCTGATTTAACTGTTCTAATTGTGATTGGTAATGTTTAGTATAATTTTTACCAATAGCATCGCTTAATAACCGACTATCGGTATAGAATAAAACTGTCTCCTGATGGTCATAATGGTCAGCCAAGTACTGAAAACCAGCAATCGCCGCTGCAAATTCGCCTTCGTGGTTTGTCGCAGATTCAAGAGTCTGCGAGAGCTGGTGTTGCTGGTGTTGATTAATAATTAGGATTCCCAATCCTGTTGGTCCGGGATTACCCTTAGTTGCAGCATCCGTATAAATTTTTAGCATAGAATTAATTCACCCCAATTGAAAGGAAAACTTTACTTTATGGAAGAAGAAACTCGTTATTTTTATCAACCCAACCTTACCACGACAATCATTAGCTGGTGCTGGACATTCTTGATTTTCATTGCTGGCCTAGTGGTTTGGCTTGAAATTACTCACTTTCAGTGGGTAACGGCCCTTCTCTTTTTGCTTTTTATTATTGTAACGCTTTTGGGAATTTTTCGGCGAACCGTGCTAATTACTCCAAGTAAAATGGTTTTTAGCAGAGTTTTGCAAAAAGACTACTTAGTAATCCCGTTAGCTGATATTCGTCAGCCACGCTTCACTAAGCATACGGTTAGTTTGACCGTCAATGGGGAAGTATTTAACTTTGCCTTTTCCAATAAGGCTATTCGACGCTTAAAACTGGCATTGAACAACTTAAAGGGGGAACAACAGGGATGATCTTTTTTAGCTACCTCTTATTGGTCCTCGCTTTAATCTGCCTTGATCAATGGCTGAAGATTTGGGTAAGTACTAATATTGCGTTGAGTCACAGCCAACACTTCATTCCCGGAGTCATGGATTTAACCAACCTTCATAACTATGGGGCTGCCTGGAGTATGTTTCAGGGGCAGCAACTGTTTTTCAGTATTGTAACGGTTGTTGTGATTGCGGGAATTGGCTATTGCTTTTGGCGATTTCGTCACCGTCACCCGATTTTACTGTGCCTGAGTTTAATTCTGGCAGGGGCAATTGGTAATTTTATTGACCGCTTGCTTCAGGGCTATGTCGTTGATATGTTTGAATTCTTACCAGTTAATTTCCCGGTGTTTAATATTGCGGATATGTGCCTAACGCTTGGGGTAATTATGCTGATTATTATTGTGCTTCGTGAGGATGATGAAAAGTGACAGATGAGTTGAAGTTAACGATTGACTCAGCGATGACTGGACGAATTGATAAAGAACTTGCCCACCATTTAACGGATATTTCGCGATCCCAATTGCAAAAATGGATTGAAGACGGTAACGTTACCGTAAATGGAGAGAAAGTTAAGCCCAAATATAAGCTTGTAGTTGGCGATAGGGTTGTTGTTCAACCTAAAAAACCACAAAAAATAGATTTAGAGCCAGAAAATATTCCTTTAGATATTGTGTATGAGGATGATGACGTGATTGTTGTTAATAAGCCCCAGGGAATGGTAGTACACCCGGCTCCAGGCCACCCCAACCATACCCTGGTTAACGCTCTTCTATATCATTCGCCCTTATCTACAATTAATGGTGAATTTCGTCCGGGAATTGTTCATCGGATCGATAAAGATACTTCTGGATTATTAATGATTGCTAAAAATGATCTTGCTCATCGGTCATTGGCTGCGCAATTAAAGGCAAAGACTAATGAGCGGGAATACGTTGCCCTAGTTCATGGGGTAATTAAAGAAGAGCGGGGGACGATTGACGCGCCACTTGGTCGATCAAAGAAGGATCGGAAAAAGCAGGCAGTGGTTGAGGATGGTCGTCATGCGGTGACCCATTTTAAAGTTTTGGAACGTTTCCAGCATTATACGCTAGTTAGCTGTCGGTTAGAAACCGGACGGACGCACCAGATTCGTGTTCACATGAAGTATATTGGGCACCCGCTAGCAGGTGATCCACTATATGGGCCACGGAAGACCCTTCCTGGTAATGGTCAATACCTTCATGCACGGTTGTTAGGGTTTAAACACCCCCGGACAGGTAAGCAGATGACTTTTACGTCACCGCTACCGGAGTATTTTCAAAAAATGATTGATCATTTAGAAAAAACGGATCGACCTTCATAGTGAATTATTGAACGCTTAGCAGACGATTTTTAAAATTTGCTAGGCTTTTTTATTTAATAGCTCTTTGAAACGCTTCCGATCATTTATATAATGGTTAAGGAAACAAATGCGTTGAAAAAGGAGTGAGCGCTATGGCAGCACGCTACCTAATTTTTGAAGACGGAACCATCTTTGAGGGAGATGGATTTGGCTCACCAGCAGTAACCTTTGGCGAAGTGGTTTTTAATACCAGCATGACGGGTTACCAGGAAATTATTACTAATCAGATTTACGATAACCAAATCGTAACCTTTACCCAACCCAATATTGGCGGTTACGGAATCCAACGGAACATTTATGAATCAATTGTCCCCACTATTAAAGGGGTAATCGTTCGCTCATTATCAAATGTAGCAACCGATAATATTCGTCGATTAACCCTGGATCAATATTTAAAACAAATGAATATTCCCGGAATTACTAACATTGATACTCGGGCAATTACCCATAAGCTTCGTGATGCTGGCAAACCATTAAAAGGGAGTATCGTTCCGGTTCCTGATGACCATGCCTTTGATCAGCTGCACGCGACTGTTTTGACCAACCAGCAAGTAGCTCAGGTTTCGACACCTAAGCCATACCCTAATCCTGGAGTTGGGATGAGCGTGGTTGTAGTCGATTTTGGATTAAAGAACGGGATCCTTCGAGAGTTGAGTCGGCGAAAGTGCAACGTCACTGTTCTGCCATATAATGCGACTGCTGACGAAATTTTACGGCTTGATCCTGACGGCGTAGTTCTTTCAAGTGGCCCTGGCGATCCGCATTATGTAAAATCAGCGGTTCTCGAAATGATCCGAAAAGTTCAGGAACAAGTACCGCTCTTTGGAATTGGCCTTGGTCACGAATTATTTGCATTAGCTAATGGTGCTCAAGTAATTCCGCTTGGTGTTGAGCATCACGGGATGAACCACCCAATTAAGGAAATTATTACCGATCACATCGTTTATGCGAACCAATCAGAAGGGTATACCGTTGATTGGAGTACAGTAGACCGGTCAAAATTACTCGTTACGTATACTGATATGATTGATAGCAGTGTTCAGGGATTACGTCACCGGCAGTTTCCGGCCTTCTCTGTCCAGTTCTTCCCGGATGGCGCACCAGGCCCGGATGAAACAGATGGCTTGTTTGACGAGTTTATTGATACAATGAAGCGGAAGGAGGAACGGCGGTAGTGACAAATAAGAAATCAATTTTGATTATCGGTGCTGGACCGAATAATATTCAGCATGGGGATGAAGTTGATTCCGCAACTTACCAGGTAGCAACCTACCTTCGTCGAGCTGGCGTTACCACGATCTTAGCGGACAACAACCCATTTTCTTATAGCCTGAATGATTCTTCCGTGATCGATCACTCATCAATTGGACCATTAACCGTTAATCATCTGATCGAATTGATCGAAAAATACCAACCACGGGCAATCCTGCCGACATTAGGTAATCGGCAAGCATTTCTTCTTACACAGGAATTACTTGAAAAGGGAATCTTGCGAAAAAAGGAGATTGAACTTCTCGGGGTACCGGAAGCAACCGTGCGCCAAGTTAATAATCCAGTGTTGCTTGAACGAACTCTTCGTCAAATGGGTGCACCGATGAAGAAGATCGTCACGGTTAATAATTATCCTGATGCGCTAGAAGAAGCTCAGCGACTTGGTTATCCGGTAATTATTCGCTCCGTCTTACCTAAGATTACAAGTACCAGGCAGATCGTCCACGATCAAAGCGAGTTAGCAGCTGCTGTTAGCAAGTGTCTTAGTCAATCGCGAGCAGAACAGGTTTACGTTCAGCAAAGTCTTGGTGGCTATAAGGAAATTGAAGTGGTTGTTCAGCGTGATCAATCCGGAACAATGATGATGCTCGGGATGGTCGAAGATATGGATCCAATTGGGATTCATGCTGGTGATTCGATTGCCTTTAATCCAGCACAGACGCTTCTTGATCGGCAAATCCAAGATATGCGGGATACTGCATTTGCAATTACCCGGAAGTTACGAATTGTTGGGGTTAATCATGTTCAATTTGCCTTGGATCCAGTTAATGATAATTTTTATGTCATTAAGAGCAGCCCATACTTTGACCGAATGGTTTCCTTCGTTGCCCAGTCGACTGGCTACCCGGTTGCGATGGTGAGCTCCCAATTATATTTAGGTAAAACCTTGCGTGAGATTGACTTAGGACCGGGATTCGCTAAACATGCGGCCTTAATTGAGCCAGCAATGGATCATATTGCGGCACGGGTACCAGTTTGGGGATTTAGTCCAGAACAAGCGCAAAAGCAATTATTGGGTACTGAAAAGAAGTCTGTTGGAACGGTCTTCGGTATTGGTAGAAGTCCAGCCGAAGCATTATTTAAGGCGATTGAGTCACGTTACCATGAACCGACTGACTTCCACATCCAATCACAGGCAAAGTTGTCCGATGATGAGTTGGTGGATCGACTGGTCCATCCGCATGCTGAACGGCTATTTTCTCTTTTGGAAGCAATGCAGCGGGGCTATACCGCCTATGAACTGGTTGAAATGACCAAGATTGATCCCTTCTACTTTGATCAACTAGCAAAAATGAAGGAGCTTATAACCGAATTAGTTGAACATCCGGGGAAAGAGCCGGTTTTGGCTAAGGCAAAGCATAACGGGTTAAGCAACCAGCTAATTGCTAAGCTCTGGAAAACAACTCCTAAGCAGATTTACCAAATGATGCAGGACCATAACCTTACAGTAAAGTATAAGGAAGTTGAACCGTCTGCTGGTGAATTTGATCAGCACACCCAGACGTTCTATTCAGCCTATGAAGATGAAAATGAAGCATTAACGTTGCCTCAACCAAGTGCCTTATTTATCGGAACAGGGGGGCTACGACTAGGACTTAGTAATGCCGGAGACTTCTTTGTTGCTTCCATGATGATGCAGCTTCACCGGCAGAAGTTTCATACAATTATCATGAATTGTAATCCCAGTTCTGTCACCCTTAATACGCTGATTGCTGATAAGCGGTATATTGAGCCTGCATCAGCAGAGAATGTTCTTTCGGTTGTTGAAATCGATCAACCACAGTTAATTTTTATTCCTGCTAGCTACACTAATCTCTTAGAAACGTTAAAGAAATACGACTTGCAAAGCAAAGTTATTACCTTGCCAGATGACCGTTTAGGCAATTTGAAACCACGCTCTAACCAGTTGGTAGCACTTGATTATCTCTGGGACGGTGAAAATGAAAAGTTTCTTGCTTCAACCGCGGCTTTACAATCTGCCACTAATTTTGATTATGAGATGATTAATCTACAGCTACCAGCCGCAGTCAATGATGTGGAACTAAAGAAAATGCAGGCTACTGCTCGTGAGGTAGTTGAGCAGCAGTCGAATCCAGGTTTTTATCAGGTAATTTTTGAGCAAGACGGACTAGAATATAAGGCACTAACCGTTCAATCAATTAGTCTTCCAGAAGTAGCATTCCTTTCAAAATCACTAGGGATTAACCTTCCAGCGCTTCTGGGGAAGATTGTTAGTGATCAGGACTTTAACCTTGCTGATACTGAAATCACGCAACCAAAGGGAACTGTAACCTACCGTGCAACTTTTCCCTTTGAGTCGCTCCGGATGAAGCCCCAAGGAATTCTTGGCCCAAATAAGATTATCGGTGCAGAAATCCAATTTATGAACTAGTAAGTAATTACAAAAAACAGAGACTCGGAAAAACGGCTTAACCGTACTCCAAGTCTCTGTTTTGTTTAATTTTTCAATTTATGTGGCGTGACATACAATGTTTTCTGGCCGGTAAAAGTTACAAAACCGGGCTTAGCACCATTTGGCTTATGGAGACGCTTAGCGGGCAGGTAATCAACAGGGACGTTATCAGAATTCCGTCCCTTTGAGAAGTAGGCAGCGAGTTGGGCAGCCTCAAGCAGGGTTTGTTCATCCGGATCACTATCACGAATGATAACGTGTGAACCAGGAATATCCTTAACGTGAAGCCAAATATCATTTTTGTTGGCAATCTTAAAGCTAAGGCGATCGTTTTGCAGGTTATTTTTACCAACAAGAACAGTTGTCCCGTTGCTGGTATGAAATTCTTCTGGCTTACTTACCCTAACTTTTCGCCGTTTCTTACTTTTTTGTCGTTTTTGCTTAATGTAACCTTGTTGCTGAAGCTCTAAGCGAATTTCCTGAATATCAGCTGGTGAAGCAAGATCGATTTGACTCTCGATATTTGCAAGGTAGTTAATTTCGTCATTGGCTAGTTTCAGTTGCTCCTTAACGTAATCGACCGACGTCTTTAACTTGTCATACTTTGTAAAGTATTTTTGAGCATTGCGAGAAGGGGAGAGCTCTGGATCGAGTTTGATCTTGAGTGGCTTATTATCATCATAAAAGTTTGGCAGGGTAATTTCCGTCATCCCCGCAGTCAGCTTCCCTAAATAAGTCGTCAAGATTTCACCACGAATCCGGTAATAATCTGCTTTTGCCGCATCCTCAAGTTGTTGCTTTAGTTTCTTAACTTTACGGCGGTCCTTCTTTAGTTCGTTATGAAGTACTTTAAGAACCTGACCAGCTAACTCTTTAGACCGATCCCGTTCGGCTTTTTGGGCATAGAAAGCATCAAGCATTACAGAAAGGGTATCATAATGGGTCAGCTGTTCTTCTTTAATATTACTTGGCAGAAATGCTGCAAATTGCCGTTTTCCATTATTGTCGTCATAAATCACGGGATCTGGATTTTCAAACTGCTTTAAAAAAGTGTGATAAGTCGTTGGTAAATCAGAACTTGCTTGAAGTTCGCGTGCTAGTTCTTGAGCAGATTGGCGTCCCAATCCCTGATAACGTGCTTGAAGTTGTTTAGCTAGTTCGTTTTCATCGAGATCCTTACGAACTAGATCCGTATAGATTTGATTAGGCAGGTACGGGTTAACTTTATCTTGCTTTGGCGGCATTACAAAGGTTGCGCCAGGGAGAAGCAGGCGGACACGGTTTTGATCGGATCCCACGTGTTTAATCGTATCAATAATTTTATGATTTTTTTCGTTAACTAATGAAACGTTACTATGACGGGCCATTATTTCTATTACGAGGACAAGCCGTTGTTGATCTCCCAATTCATCCCGCGTCTTAAAGTTCATCTTAATAATCCGGTCGTTATCAACCTGTTCAATTGATTCTAAAATTGCTCCCTCAAGGTATTTACGCATAGTCATTGCAAAATTGCTGGGAACTGCTGGATTTTGGTAGGCAATTTGCGTAATTTGCATTCGCGGATATGTCGGGTTGGCTGAAAGAAGCAGAGAATAATTATGCCGGTGTGCGCGGATGGTCATAATTAGTTCTGCAGGGTAAGGCTGGTTAACCTTGGCCACTCGTCCAGTCGCCAGAGTCTGATCTAATTCATGGACGACTGCATGGGTAAAGAAACCATCAAATGCCATTAGTTAGTTCCTCCTTTAATTTCATTAAACGATTTTTTATAGCGATTACTATTATACCGTTTGTTTTGCCAAATAGACAATTCAAAGGATTAGGATTATTGGTTTCTGTACAGCGATGTGGTATTCTATATCTATTACGATGTTGTTAGAATACCTTTACTATGCAATTATTCTTTAATCATTAATAACAACATTCCAATGGAGGTAGTATTAATGAAAATAGCTGTTGTAACTGACAGTACCTGCTATCTTTCTAAAGAAGAGATCGCAGCCAATAATATTCATGTGGTACCAATCCCGTTTATCCTCAATGGTAAGACTTACCATGAAGGTGTTGATATCACCACCGAGGAATTTTATGATCAATTAAAGACGGCTAGTACTTTCCCCAGTACGTCTCAGCCCTCAATTGGCGAGATGATGGAGCTTTACCAGAAACTTGCTGATGATGGCTATGATGCTGTGATTAGTATCCACCTTACAAAGACTATTTCAGGATTTCTCAACAATATTACCCAGCTTTCAGAACAAATGAAGGATACGATTAAGATTGTTCCCTTTGATTCTGGAATCACGGTTAAGTTAATGGGGTATCTTGCAATTGAAGCTTCACAATTAGCTAAGCAAGGAGCAGACGTTGACGAGATCGTAAAGAAATTAACTGAGTTACGAGATACGTTCCGTGATGTCTTTGTTGTTGATGACTTGCAAAACTTAGTGCGTGGGGGACGACTATCAAACGCATCCGCCTTTGTTGGATCAATTTTAAGGATTAAGCCATTGCTTTCTTTTGATAATCCTAATCATGATATCGAAGCTTTTGAAAAGGTCCGGTCAATGAAGAAGGCAAAGGCCCGGTGTGAACAGCTTTTTAACGAGTCAATTGAAAAGCTGGATTATCCAGTACGTGCAATTGTTCTCCATGCTAACGATAAGGAAGCAGGAGAGAAGTGGCTAACTAAGCTACAAGCGGATCATCCTGACATTAAATTTGAATTATCTTACTTTGGTCCGGTCGTTGGTGTTCACTTGGGACAGGGGGCACTGGCTCTTGCTTGGTTGCAAGATACGGAAAAGAAGCCTTTGCCATGATGAAGAGAATTCGTTTATTTCACGTTATTGTTTGGTTAATTATCCTATTAGCTATTTGTCTGCTATCACCGCTAAACCTGCATGGCGTCTTACCTAGCGGAACAATTATTGCTCCGGTGACTTCTCTACTAGCAATCGCAACGATTCCATTGTTAGGAATGTTGAATTCTGCGTTATTAATTGTTGCTTCCCAATTGATTTTATTAGGGTTTAGCCAAAGCGATTGGTTAACCGTGGTGGTAACTGCTTTAGCCACACTTTTCAGTGGCTGGGTAGTTAGGTGGCAGCAAGCAACTTCACAAGAGTTACGTCATCAACAAACGATTACTATTGGAATTAGTAGTGGATTGATCATTCTTGTGCTGCTCGAACTTGCCTACTTAATTGTCGGCTGGCGATTAACTGGCAGTAGCAACGGGATGATTGAAATTGCCCGGTTAGCATTGCCTACTTCTTTATTAACAGGCCTTTGCTACGCATTATTAGTTCCGCCACTTAGTATTCTATTGTTACATCTTGGTAAAAAATTGTTACCTGATTCAACAAACCACGATACTTCAAACGATTCGGTAATTATTGATATGGGTAATAATCAGAAGAAAAAAGATCAGGATAAGCAAAAATAAAAACATCTCTGTAATTAACAATTGTGTTAACTACAGAGATGTTTTTATGCTTTAGCGTCCCATTCTTGATGAAATTCATGAAGAAAATCAAGCATTACTTGTTGTCGATATTCAGCAATTGCGCGTGCGGTTGGCGTAAAAAGTTTGTCTTTTAGCCCAAGAAGCTTTTCGTCAAAATGGTTAATGATTGTCTCATCGTCAAGATTACGGTATTCTTGTTTGCTCATTTTTTTCCGTGGCTTAATTTTCGGGTCATAAATAACTTCGCCATGAGCACCACCATAGTAGATTGCACGGGTGATTCCAATTGCCCCAATTGCATCTAACCAGTCAGCGTCTCGCACAATCTGGGCTGTTTTGCTAAGCTGAATCTGATGTCCCTCTAGGGTATGAGCAAACGAGATGTTATCAATTGTTTCCATCACGGTGTTCACGTGCTCGGTGGTCATTCCGATTTTTTGAAGAAATCCTTTGACCTCATTTTGAGCAGCAGTAACACTATCAACAATCTTTTCGTCTACTGTGTCGTGAAGATAGGCCGCTACTTGGGGCAGGAAGGGATCATAACCCTCACCGATCGCAATCCGGGCGGCATTCTTCACAACTCGATTAATATGGTCCATCCCGTGACCAGTCCGATCATTGGCGAGTTTATTAACCGTAAATTGCTTAACTGTCGCTAGTTGTTGTTCTTGATTCATCAAATCAATCCTTTCAAGTATTTTAGTTAGTACAATTGATATAATTAGTAGTGTTTGGAGGAAATTTATAATGAACTTATTATTTGCGATTGATGATAATTTTGTTCAACAGTTAGAAACCGTCTTACTGTCGATTCATTTAAACACCAAGTCTCAGGAATTCAATATTTATGTTTTGCAGAAAAATCGGCTGACAAAGGAAGCGGAATTAGCTGCTTTTTGCAAGCACTTAAAGATGGCGTACCATCCAGTAATGGTTAAGCAATCGTTATTTGAAAATGCTCCGGTAACCGATCGCTACCCAACCACGATTTATTACCGACTACTAGCTCACCAAATGCTTCCTCAGGATCTCCATAAAATCCTCTATCTGGATGCTGACATACTTTGTATTAATGACCTTTCACCCTTATATAGTACTGCATTGGGCAATAACCTTTTCGCTTCAGCAATCCATGCCAGCTTAACGAATACTACTGACGTAATTAATAAGATTCGTTTACAGAACTTCGGAGCAGATGGCTATTATAACTCAGGGGTGCTCTTAATGAATCTTGATTTGATGCGTCAAGAGGTTGATGCTGATCAAATTTTTGATTACATTCGCCGCCACATTTTGCTTCTTCCCGATCAGGATGTATTAAATGCGCTCTATAGTGAGCGGATCAAAACAATTCCTGACCAATTATATAACTTTGATACCCGCAACGGAAAAATTTATGAAACGATTTCGCTTGGCGAGTGGGACCTTGATTGGGTAATCAAAAATACGGTGATTTTACATTACTGTGGTCGTGAAAAGCCGTGGTTGCCAACGAAAAACTCAGGGAGACTGACGGCTCTATATAAGCAGTATTTCCACATGACAGCAAAACTTCAGTCAAGTTTACAGAATTAGCTGATCACCAGCAAGAAAACTTTCTTGAAATTTTGTCAGTGGATGAAAATAGATTTTGCCAAACTCGTCAATTAAACCATGAAAGTCTTGAGCAGCTGTACTAGTGAAGTCAGCAGGCAGTTTAACTTGCTTTGCGAGACTTTGGTAATTAGTAAGGTTGGGAACGCCTAGTTGGGTGAACAATACCCGGGCATATTTATCGCTGATAAACGTTGGCTGTTCAAAAATATAGGTGAGCAGGACATCAGCGGTTTCATCACCAATTCCGTGAAGTTTGAGCAGTTCTTGTCGTAATTTTGGGCTTAGAACTTGGCAAACTTGTTGGTAGTCGTTGTCATATTGCAATAGCCAGGTAAAAATAGCCGCAACTGCTCGACTTTTATTCTTATAAAATCCTGCTGGTCGAACGAGAGCTTGTAATTCCTCAGTAGTTAGTTGGCGAATTTTATTGGGATCAAAATTAGTTTGCTTTCGAAACCCAGCAACAGCTTTATCGGCATTTCGCCAATTGGTATTCTGAATCATGATTGCACCAACGATGATTTCGGCTTTTGATTCAGCAGACCACCAACCGGAATTTCCCATATTTTGGTGCATTTTCTCATATAATTCCGTAATGGTAAGATTCATGCTTCCTTTTCCTCCTCGTAATGATACCCTTAATTTATCATTAAACCGGGCTTTGCGGTAGGATTAAGGGAAGCAAAACTTTTGGCTTGCACATGTCATTGTTAATATGGTAAGTTAGTATGGTTGTTAATTTGTGAAAATTAAATTTCAATTTATCAGAAGGGAAGGTAATACGAATGCAATTACGCAAAGCTACCATGGAAGACTTGGATACAGTGATGGATATTCTTCGCGATGGTCGTAACCAATTAGCAGAACGGGGAATTGATCAATGGCAGGGTGATTACCCGAACGAAGAACACATTAAGGAAGATATTCAGCACGGTTGGGCATACCTAGTTGAGTCAGACGATGACCAAACTGTAGGTGCCTTAGCCATTGTGGATGCACCAGACCACTCATACGATGCTCTGGATGGCAAGTGGTTGGTAGATACTGATAAGTACCAAGTTATTCACCGGGTTGCGATCCATTCAAAGCATGCCGGTCACGGTTACGCTTCACGACTTTTTGAAAGTGTGATTGATTATATCAAAGAAAATCGGAAGGATATTAAGTCTCTTCGGATTGATACCCATGAAAACAACGAAATCATGCAACACTTAATCACCAAGAATGGCTTCACTAAAGTTGGTGAACTTCACGGTGTATATCGTCCTGAAGAAGAATCCTACGTTTATGAACTAGTAACACAAAAGGATTAAACAAATTGTAATCTTGGGCATGGTACCGATGGTTAATCGGTATCATGTCTTTTTTTGCGGTCGCACTGTAATGCATACAATTTAGTTCTTGTATGCATCAAGGTCGTTCGCTAAAATAAAAGTCAATTGATTTTTTATTCCGAGGGGGAGTAAGTAATGAAAAAGCTGGATGGTGAATTCCGCTTTGCATTGGGAAAGTCGATGCCAGTCCTGCTTGGTTATGTGACACTGGGTCTGGGGTACGGCCTTTACATGCACAACCTGGGGTTTTCTTTTTGGTATCCGACATTGATGGCGCTAACGATTTATGGAGGATCAGTTGAATTTGTGATTGCCAATATGCTAGTCCAACATTTTAATCCCTTGAACGTCCTTTTAATTACCTTGGTGGTCGGTTTTCGTCAGTCATTCTATGCCCTATCAATGCTCAAACAGTACCGACATGCTGGATGGCGAAAGTGGCTGTTAATCTTTGGCCTAACTGATGAGACCTTTGTTATTAACCACTACACCAAAGTTCCACAAGAAATGAGTCAAGTAAAGGTTAATACATGGATCACGGTCTTGGATTGGGGTTATTGGGTTCTTGGGGCCTTCTTAGGCGGCTTCTTGGGAAGTGTCTTCCAGCTCCAAGTTAAGGGACTTGATTTTGTTATGACGGCCCTATTCATTGTTTTGGCATTGGATCAATTCTTACAAGAAAAGAGTCATGTTAGTTCCATTAGTGGGGTCTTAATTACCATCATTAGCTTGCTGGCTGTTGGCAAGACGTACTTTTTGATTGTTACCTTACTCTTGCTGGTTGCGGAATATTACTATTTAACAAGGCGTCATGCAAAGGGGGATGATTAAGAAATGACAGTTGTTCAACAAGTGATTTCAATAGCGATCGCTGCAGTTGCTAACTTCTTTACCCGAGTCGTTCCATTCCTTGTTTTTGGCCGCCAGCGAAATGGTAAAGAAGAATTGAGTCCCTTTATTGAAGGACTAGGGAATTTTCTCCCACCAGCAATCATGGGGATGCTCGTGGTCTATTGTTTTAGAAATGTTCACTTTCTTAGTGGCAACTTTGGCTTACCAGAAATTATTGCTAGTATTATTACAATCCTCGTCCACTTACGAAAACGAAGCATGTGTTTGTCGCTATTGGTAGGGACAATTAGTTACATTATTTTAGTGAATTTTGTTTTCTGAAAAGAAATCTTGATTTAGTTAAAAAGCCGGGCAATGAATCATTTTCGATCCATTGTCCGACTTTATTTTTATATTCTAACTTTTTATTTGGTGATAAAGCTTCCTGCTGAGAATGAGAGAAATCAAGAGGAGAACTAGGCAAAAAGCAAACCCTGATTGGATTCCTAAATGGGAGGTTGAGTTATGGATAAGGTGGTTTACGATCCCGACAACAGAGACAATTAGTGCAGTCCCAAATGCTGCTGCAATTTGTCGCAAGGTATTAAAACAGGCCACCGCATCGGGAACAATTTCGTTGGGTAAGAGTGAAAGCGCCTGTGTCTGAAGTGGAATTAACATTGTTACTAGTCCAAATTGGCGTACCGTTTGAAAAACCGTAATGATAACCACTGAACTCCGGGCACCGATCATTGCCTGTCCGGTTGTCCCGATAATATCAATTAGTAGTCCAGCACCAACAAGCCATTGAATAGGGTAGCGATCATAGAATCGACCGCTAGTTGTTGACAATAGCCCTGTAAGGATTGCCCCTGGAAGAACAGCGATTGCGGAGATCACGGTACTTTCTCCAAGAACAATCTGAACAAGCAACGGAATCAAAATAGCGTTGCCGTACATTGTCGCGGTAATTAGCATATTAATGACGGTTGCCAGGAGAAATTGTCGATGTTCAAACACACTGAGGTTAATCAATGGGTGGGTACTTCTTCGTTGATTGAGATAAAAAATAACAATGAATACTAGCCCAATAATTGCCATTCCACCAACATTAAACGATAATAGCGGATAATTAGAAACATTTGAAAGGCCCATTAATAAGGACCATAAGCCGAGGGTAATTACCGTAAAACCTAAACCGTTAAATTGGGGAAATTCGTTATGGGGAATATAAGGGAGCATCCAAAGTGATAAAAGTAATGTAATCACTGCAAAGGGGATAATCAAAATAAATAGGTATCGCCACGAGAGGTAATCAAGCATAAAACCTGATACCGCGGGTCCAAGGATTGGTGCACAGTTAAATGCAAGACCAATAATTCCCATTATTCGGCCCTTCTTCCCTGGGAGAGCATAACGAATTGCAAGAACATTGACAAGGGGCATCATCATTCCGGCACCGATTGCTTGGATCATCCGAGCAATTACTAGGAGGTTAAAGGAATTCGCTAACCCGCCGATTAAGGTTCCGCAAAGAAAAATTCCCGTAAAGAAGATAAATAGCCATTTAAATGAAAATCGTTTAATAAGGTAGGAACTAACCGGAATCATTAACGCATTGACTAACATATAACCGTTCGTTACCCATTGAACGTGGGCTTCACTAATATGAAAAACGTCCATAAATGTTGGCAATGCAATATTCATTAAGGTTGAACAAAGAATCCCGAAGAAAGTTCCAAAAACCATTATAATTAGGGCACGCCTAATTCGCTGGTCGCTCAAGAACATCGACTCCTTTTTAGAAAAATTAGCATAACTAATGCAGTAGTTTAGCAGATCTTGATCTAGGTCACAATAAGCATTTGGATTAAACCAGAAATTGTTTGACGCTTTTTATCGACAGGTGTAGATTTTAAATTGAGGTGAGGACATGGAAGAAAAAACAGATATTACGCCAGCAGAATGGCAAGTAATGCGAATTATCTGGACCCTCAGTAAAGCAACTAGTACCCAAGTAATTGAAATCCTTCAACAAAAAGTTGATTGGAAACCCGCAACAATTAAGACATTGCTCCGGCGTCTAGTGGAAAAAGGAGCATTAAAGACAACCCGTCAAGGCCGTGGCTTTATCTACTCCCCATTAATTAAGGAGCAGATTACCATGAACGAAGCCGCAGATCATTTGTTTAACAGCATTTGCGAGATGCATGTTGGTGCTACGCTTAGCCATGTAATAGATGATGCCGTTCTTAGTCGAAAGGATATTGAACAACTTCAAAAATTGTTAGCTGAAAAGAAGAAAAATGCCCCAGAGAAGGTTGAATGCAACTGTGTTCCGGGGATGCCCATGGATTGTGAGTAAGGAGGATCTTATTAATGGCTGAAGAAACAGTACCATCCCCAAGAAAACGTCTTCGGCGGATCATGCAGGTAATGCGTCAATATCACTTTTTGAGCAATTTTTATCATCAAAAAAATCCGGAAGAAGTTTGTCAGGCATTAGAAGAACTCGGCCCAACCTTTATTAAAATGGGGCAAATCCTTTCTACTCGTGCAGACCTGGTAAGCCCAGAATATATAAAGGCCTTACGAAAGCTTCAGGATGATGTTCCGGCTGATAGCTTCGCAAGTGTTAAAAAGACTTTTGAGACGGAAACTGGAAAAAAGATCAGTGAAGTTTTTAAGACATTTGATCAAGAACCATTTGCCTCAGCCTCGATCGGTCAAGTTCATCATGCTGAGTTAAAGGATGGGACGTCGGTAGTTGTTAAAATTCAGCATCCTGATGTTACTAAATTGGTAGATACAGATTTGGCGCTTTTAAAACGGGCGGTTGAACTACTGAAATACGTTCCAACTGGGATTACCGTTGTTGATCCCGTAAAAATCTTCAACGCTTTAAGTGACTCGCTAAGGAGTGAAATTGACACAATTCAAGAAGCAAAAAACGGGGTTGAATTTTACCGCCTTAATAATGGCCAGTCAATTATTCGGGTTCCTAAGGTTTACTTCAAATACTGCGCCCCTAAAATTTTGGTTAATGAATATATGCCGGGGAAGAGTATTAAGTACCTGGCTAACGCTTCATTAAGTACGAACCCTGAACAAGCAAAAGCGCAACGACAGGTTCGCCATGAGATTGCCCAAGTATTAGTTAAGAACTTCCTTAGGCAAGTCTTTGTCGATCACTTCTTTCAGGCTGATCCGCATCCAGGGAATATCTTAATTCGTCACCTGTCTCAGGATGAAGCTCAAACGGACCAGGTTGAGGTAGAAAAGAAATTAGAGAAGCAGATTGGCCCTACTAAAATCAGCTATCAGCAAGAGAAGAGCCTTCCACCATACCGGGTTATCTGGATTGACTTTGGGATGATGGGAAGAATTTCGCCAGCAACAGCGGACGGAATTGCCAAAATAGTATTGGCCGTTAATTCACAGGATATTCATGAGATCGGTCAATCAATTATTCCAATGTGTGAGCAAGTGGGACCGCTTGACGAGCAGAAATTCTATCGGGAACTTGGTAAATTCCTGCGGCCGTACTTGAATGCTGGCCTTGCTGAAATTAATTTCACTAAGATGCTCTATCAGATCGTTCAATTATGTCAAAATAATAATCTCCAGATTCATTCCCAAGTGACGATGCTGGTACGGGCATTTGGGATCCTAGAAACAATTATTGCTAAGCTTGATCCTTCACTTTCAATGTTGGAGGTTGCCCGACCATTTGGTAAGCAGTACTTGAAGCAGCATTTTGATTTGCGTACTCAATTAGATAATAGCTTGTGGGGAAGTTATCGTGCTGTGAAGAATATTACCCAAATGCCAGGGAAGCTGAACACCTTTTTTGATGCAATTAGTGATGGGGATGCTCGAATTAATTTTCATTACGCTGACCAGGAAAATCTAATGAAGTGGCTTAGTCGGATTGTTAACCGGATAATTATTGCAATTATTTTAGCAGCAATCATTGTTGGCTCATCGTTGTTATTAGAGGGCAGTACTGGCCATCCGCACATCTACCGCCTTGGTGTCTTTGGCTATTCGTTAGCAATCATTATAATTGTCACAATGGCGGTTAGTGAATTAATTCGTCGCTACCGAAAATATCGTCGGCAGAAAAAGGAGTACGGGAAGAAATGATTATTTTAACTCTTTCTTTGTTGATCATTCTCCTGTGGTGGCCGTTACCCAAAAAGAATGAGTGGGCATTATACTGGACTGGTTTGCTATTAATTTTGATCGGCGGACAAATTGGCTACCCGAAAACATTTACTGCGGTTAGCTTAGGAGTTGCAAGTCTCTTGAGCTGGCTGGAATCAATTAGGGCAATTCTGGTTCGTCATTTTTCAACAGACACACAGCTGCTTAAGTATAATCAGAAGACATTTGCTTTAATGCTCTTGAACCTATTTATCTGCTTACCGCTACTATTTAAGCATCAAGGATATTTTACCTGGTTTAACTACCAGGTAATTTTGACTGCACTAATAGTTAATGGGATTACCACTCTTGGATTAGTAATTTTCTGGGGTGCAATTATTACTGCACAACTCCTTTCAAGACCTGTTAAGGCTGATTATTTAATTGTCCTCGGTGCTGGCTTGCGTCAGGGCAAAGTGCCGCCTGTTCTGGCAGCGCGACTGCAACAAGCTACTGCCTGCTGGAGGTTAAATCATAACGCTACAATTATTGTTACTGGTGGTATTTTGCATGGTGAGCAATTATCTGAAGCCCAAGCAATGGCAAAATATTTGATTAATCACAGAATCCCTCAAGACCGGATTATTTTAGAGGAGCAGGCGATGAATACCTGGGATAATTTACGCAACTGCCAAAGATTATTGCAAAAGCAAGCTGATCCTAAGCAAAAAATTGTCGTTATAACTAGCTCATTCCACGTCTTCAGAACCTTTAATTATTTACGAAAGTTGAAGTTATCCTGGCCGCTTGTTTCTAGCAAGACTCCGTGGAAGCTGCAGCCTTTAACCGTTGTTCGAGACTATCTGGGAATTATTCGTGATCATTATCGTAGTTGGTTAGCCATCCTGCTTGTTCTCCTGGTTATTGCTGAGTTGCTTGGATGAAAATAAGTAGAGACCTGGAAAGACAAAATTTTTCCAGGTCTCTACTTATTTGTTAATGCTTTCGAACTTACCGCGTCTAAGTGTCTAAATCAAGGTTCTCTTTATTTATTTGCATAAACCGAAACTTCAATTAGGTTCTTGTCGGGATCATGAACGTAGATTGAAGTCATTGCCCCTTCAGAACCCTGCTTTTCTACAGGCCCTTCAACAACATCGACGTAATAACTATTAAAGTGGTGAAGAATATCGTCGACCTTATCTCCAGCAACTAAACAAAGGTCAGCTGATCCGACGGTTGGATGATTAGCCACCAATTTAGTTGGTCGTTCAACCTTTTGCAGCCGTATAAGCTGGTGACCACACCGGAGAGTAATTACATCATCATTACTTTGCTGGTCAATTACTGGCATGTCAAAGACTTCATGGTAAAAGCGCATGGACTCTTCAAGATTGCTAACGGTCAATACAATATGATCGATTCTTCGCATTTTCATAACTGATTCCTCTTTTCTCGGCTATTATTATACGATGTTCAGTTTTAGATTGGCAAACAGGAATTCAAAGCGTAAAATCAGTTGGTGGAAATGGAGGATAAAAATGAAAATAAAAAATTTGGTTGCGGTTGCTGCTTTCGCTTTCTTTGGTGGTATTTTTCGCTATCTATTCAGTTTTAATTTAGGTGAATGGGGGATCCTGATCGCTAATCTTGTAGGGTGCTTTTTGTTATCATTTCTTACCTATTATGTAATTGAACGGGATCTTTTAGCCGGTTGGTTGAACTTAGGATTAGGAACGGGATTGATTGGGGCCTTTACAACGTTTTCGTCATTTATTACTAGTGTCTTAAAACTTAGTGAAAGCAATTTTTGGGTTGGCAGTGGTTACTTTCTGGTTAGTCTTCTAGGAGGGTTCTTTGCAGCCATTATTGGTTTTATTTTGGCGCAATTATTGGTAAGGATGGAGGAAGATAAATGATTTTAGTTGGTTTTGGTGCATCATGCGGTGCCCTCCTTCGTTACCTATTTACTTATTTGTGGAAGCAATTGCAAGTCGACTGGCCAGGAGCAACATTACTCATTAACCTTACTGGTGCGTTTTGTTTAGGAATATTAATTCACCGCTTTCCCACTAGTCAGTTTACGATCCTTTTTTGGGAAACCGGATTTTTAGGCGGCTACACAACTTTTTCAACGTTAAACACTGAATTAATTGCAATGTATAATGAGCATCAGTGGCGCAGTTTAATAATCTATGGCACTTTATCATATCTTGGTGGACTTAGCCTTGCTTGGCTTGGAATGCAGCTTTAAGCTTTAAAGAAAAGGGGAAGAGCTTTTGAATAAGGCAGTGCAATCAACGATTCCTGCAGAAATTGAAGTGCGGGGTGGTCGGGTTCATAATTTGAAAAATATTAACGTTAATATTCCGCTACATAAATTTGTCGCAATTTCTGGTTTATCTGGTTCTGGGAAAAGCTCGTTAGCAATGGGAATCCTGTATGAAGAAGGTTCCCGGCGGTACTTGGAAGCTTTATCTACGTATACGCGACGGCGGATCAAATTGGGTGCCCAGGCACAGGTTGATAGCGTTAAACACATCCCGTCAGCACTAGCACTTCATCAACGTCCAGCAGTTCCGTCTGAGCGAGCAACTGTTGGAACAATGAGTGAGATCTTTAATGTAATTCGACTAATTTTTTCTCGCTTAGGTTCACCTGTCTGTCCAAATGGCCACCGATTAAAGCCAAGTCTTGAGATAGCACAGGCGATGAGCAAGTCTGGAGACGAAATGGGCGTTTTAACCTGCCCTGAATGCGGCGTGAAGTTTAATGCCTTTTCCGCTGAAGACTTTGCCTTTAATTCTGATGGGGCCTGCAAACGATGCCAAGGAACTGGCCGAGTTCGTGAACTAGACGAAGAAAAACTAATTGGCGATGAGAATCTGACGCTGGATGAAGGTGCAGTGGCTTCATGGCACCTTCCTGGTCGGAATTTTATGCCTCAAGTTGCTGAGCAGGCTGGCGTCCGAATTAACGTCCCCTATAAGGATCTTTCACCTAAGGAAAAGAACTTTGTCTTGAATGGACCAAGCAAGAAATACAAGATGGATTTTGTCTCGGGAACTGGTCGAGTCTTTCATGATTTTAATGCCTTGTATGAAAATGCTCATGAAGCAGTTCTTGAGTCGGCAAAGACAAGCAAGAGTGCTCGTGCACAGCAACGAATTAACGAATTCTTTCATTCATCTGTTTGTCCTGTTTGTCATGGGACCCGCTTACGACCGGAACTTCTAACTCAACTAGCTGGCGGAAAAAACATTGCAGAAGTCACTGATTTAACTCTTGGCGAACTTGAACAATGGAAGCAAAAGGTTCTAAGCGAATTGCCAACGAACATGGGTAAAATGGCAACTGCAATCTTTAAGCAATTTGATGACAATCTTCGCCCATTGTTAGAGCTTGGTTTAGATTACCTTTCCCTTTCACGGAACGGTAATACCTTATCAACTGGTGAGTTACAGCGAATTCAATTATCCCGGACATTACGGACACAGACAACAGGCGTTTTGTATGTTCTGGATGAACCGTCGATTGGTCTCCATCCCGATAACATTAACGGTCTCCTTCATGTATTTCATGAACTGGTTGAACAAGGTAATTCACTGGTGGTGGTTGACCATAATATTGATATTATTAGTGCTGCAGATTGGGTGATTGAGATTGGTCCTGGTTCTGGTGCCGAAGGAGGAAAGGTAATTGATCAGGGGACTCCTGCTGAATTAAAGCGGAAGAAAAGTTCACTAATTGGTCCATTTTTGAACGGTAAAGCCCGGATCAAAGTTCGCAAAACATCAAGTAAACGGGCAGCTTCTGAAACTAATTTTACAGTTAGTGACTACTTTAACCTAAAAAATGTTACTGCCACGATTCCAACAAATCAAATTACCGCAGTCACTGGATTTTCGGGTGCGGGGAAAACTAGTCTAATTCTTGATAGCTTAGTTCCGGCTTTAAAAGCTCAAGAGAAAGGGGAACCACTTCCCAAACAGGTCGACAACTTAGATACTCCACTCAAAAGTGTTGTCAGTGTTGATGCTGTTCCGGTGGGAAAGAGTACCCGTTCAACAGTTGCGACGTATACAAGTATCATGGATAATCTCCGGCGGCTTTTTGCGGCTCAACCAGCTGCAAAGGAGAAGCACCGGACTGCAAGTTACTTCTCTTACAATAATAAACAGGGCGCTTGTCCAAACTGTGGTGGGACAGGGATCGTAACCCTTGATATACAATACTTACCGGACATGCAGCAGGTTTGTCCCGTTTGTAACGGTGATCGGTATAATAAGAAAATTCAACAAATTAAGTGGCATGATTATTCAATCGTTGATTTGTTAAACCTCGATGTTCGCCATGCAATTCCGATCTTTAAGGATATACCGAAAATTCAGCGTGAATTAAAGCTTCTTGACGAGGTCGGCCTTGGCTATCTTCATCTTGGTGAAAGTACGCCAACATTATCTGGTGGAGAAGCTCAGCGGTTGAAACTCGTTAAGCATTTGAATCGTCAACAAAAAACAACTCTTTTTGTCTTCGATGAGCCATCGGTTGGTCTCCATCCCCTTGACGTCCAAGTCTTGCTTCAGGTAATGCAACGGTTAATTGATCGGGGAGCAACGATTATTATCATTACTCATGATGTCAACTTAATGGTAAACGCTGATTATTTAATTGATTTGGGACCACGTGGGGGTAGAAATGGTGGACGGATTGTTGCCCAAGGTCATCCAACTAGCCTCATTCATAACCCGAAGAGCTTAACCACTCAGTATCTTGCAGAATTCGTTAGCCGTTTCCAAAATTAAAACAACTCTCCAAGGAGGATTCCCTGACTTGGAGAGTTGTTTTAGTTATTCAGTTTCTAACCGTTTTTTATGTTCGTCATCGATCTTTTTTACAATCAGGTAGATACCAATAAGGATTAGGATGCAAATGGCGGCACTAATAATTCGTTTGAGACTACCCCGGAAGATCGCATCCCCACCAAAGGCATAGAGAAATGATGTTGGTGCCATTCCTACCAGAACCATTGCCATATATTGTCGGCGGTTGACGTTTAACTGAGCACCAGCGTAATTAACAAGGATACTGGGAATAACTGGGATCATAAAACCAATTGTCAGACCAATAAGGGGATGTTTTTGGTGCATTAATGATTTAATTAGTTTGTGTTGTTTAACCCTTTTTGAAAAATTAATTTTTCTGATCAAGCTCATTACAATACAGTTTCCAAGAACATTTCCCATCCAGTTAATAATAAAGCCAAAGAAGGGGCCGTAACAAAGCCCCGAAAGGATACAAATAACTGAATTTGAAAGGCCGGGAATAGAGTTTAAGACAGCGATTAAGCCAAGGAGAAGTAGAGAATTAGCGATCCCGTGGGCTCTAATCATGTGAAGGAGAATTTCTTTTTCGTGTGGTACGGGGTGGATTAGGACATCAATTTCTGGTTTATAGTTTTGATAAACAAAAATCACAATAATAATTGCTAAGAGAACTCCTAGGGCAATTAGCAATTTTTTGTTAAGAGTCTTTTTTTTCATTGTGTACTCTACTTTCTTAATAATTAAGGCCAGCATCTTTGAAGAGCTGAACGAGCGAATTACGCAAAAGCGGATCATGAGCGTAAATGTATGTGCCATACACGCCCCGCTTAAAAAGAACATTAAGAGAATTCATAATCATTCGTTCTTCAAGAGCTTTAATTTCTTGCGGATCCGTTAGATCATCGCGCTTTTTAAATGCTTCTGAATCGGTATATTTATCGAGATTAATTTGCAGCTTCTTGGTTCCGGGAATTTGACTAATTGGCGGACCAATGATAATTCCCGTATAGTTTAAATCAAAGCCTTGACAGGTATAAATCGAGCCAACCTCATTAATTGTTTGGGGGAGTTCAGCCCAAGGAGTGACCGTATAGTTATATTGATCCCAGGGTAACCTGAATTGTCCCTCTTTAATATAGTGCTTACCGCCGTCAAGGGTTGAAGGGTATCCGGAAGTCGATAAGATTCGTGAAAGGCCAACCTCATCATTTCGCTTAACAATTGCCTGACGCATTTTTTCCGCATCGTCATAAATCCGAAAGTCATAATTTTGACGACTATTCTTTGGAATTGCTGCAAGTTCATATTGATCTGTAAAGTGATTAAACCAGTCGATCAGCTGATCACTAGCGGTCATCCTGAATTGATGATGGAGATGGTACTCTTTATGAGGGTATTGGTGAGTGATTTTTTCAAGCCGTTCAGAAGTCCATAAACTCTTCATTCTTAGAACTTGATATTGATCGAAAACCAAAACAACGACTTTAGCCCGTTTTATAATCTCGACTAACTGATTATCGTGATAAAAATTATTGTAGTGATCAGCTTTCGATAATAGAAGATGAGCTTCGTCAATTACGGCAATATCAATATTTTGCTGTTTCTTATCTAACTGATTAATTAGCGAAGTGGGGCGGGTGAAGTCTTTTTTATAAAGTCCCTTAATTGGGCCGGCAATTTCGCGATAAACTTTTAGAATTTCTGGATGATTAACCAGAAAGTAATTTTTAGTTTTAAAAAATGGCGAAGTTGGATCCTGACGAGCTGCTAGTTGGAATCGTTCGAAGAGGTTTGATAAAACAACACTTTTTCCCGTTCCGGCATCACCATAAATCGTATAGATTGCAGGAAAGTCGTTTTTTAAATGCTTTGCCGCAAATTCAGTAATGGAATTAACTAATTTTTCCTGCTCAGTTGTTAAGGTTTTAAATGGCGATAGTTTTTCGGTAGCTTTATTGGTAAGCTGGTTCAACACACTCATCCCTCTTTTAATAATCATGCTTAATTTTAAATGAGGAAGCGGTATTCGTCAATTTTAGTAATGACGAATTTCTGTAGTGAACTTTAAAAAGTGTTAAAATAAAATAAATGTTTTAAATTATCTTTACAAAAAATATTAAATATCTAAATAAGCAACAAACGATTAGAAAGGGTGGCACAGATGAATCGACATCCAGATTACCTTCTAAACCGGGTTAATGAACCGGCTGATATTAAATCAATGTCTCTTGAACAGCTAAAGCAGTTAGCAACTGAAATGCGTCAGCTGGTTCTTGAGCGGGATGCAGCAATTGGGGGACACGTTGGCCCAAACCTTGGAATTATGGAAACAACGATTGCATATCATTATGTTTTTGATTCTCCTCACGACAAGGTTGTTTGGGATGTTTCTCACCAATGTTATCCGCATAAAATGTTAACCGGTAGAAAGATTGGCTTTATGGATCCAGATCATTATGAGGACATTTCTGGATATACTTCTCCTGAAGAAAGTGTCCATGACTTTTTTGAAATTGGACACACTTCGACATCCGTTTCTTTGGCAGTTGGCCTGGCACAAGCACGTGATTTAATGCATCCTGACTCCACTGATAATATCGTTGCCGTAATTGGTGATGGCTCGCTAAGCGGTGGGTTAGCCTTTGAAGGATTGAATAATGCGGCTAAGCTCCATTCTAATTTGATTATTGTTGTTAACGATAATCAAATGGCAATCGATAAGGATCAGGGCGGTCTTTATCAAGGGTTGAAGGAATTACGTGATACTAATGGTAAGGCAGAGAATAACATTTTCAAATTTATGGGCTTAGACTATAAGTATGTTGCTGATGGTAATGACCTTCAAACAATGATCGATGCCTTTAAGGAAGTTAAGAATATTGATCACCCAATTGTCCTTCATGTTAATACCTTAAAGGGTAAGGGATATAAGCCAGCCGTTGAAGATAAGATGGATTGGCACTGGCAGCCACCATTTGATATTAAAACTGGTGAGGTTAAGAAGCAGGAAAGCACTGAAAACTATAGTGACGCAATCTTGACTGAGTTAGGTCATCAAATTGATGCCGGAGTACCGGTAGTTGCTCTAAATGCGGCTATTCCTGGTGTCTTTAACCTCAAGAAGTTCCAAGCTAAATATCCTGATCACTATTTTGATGTAGGCATTGCTGAACAGGACTCCATTACCACAGCAGTCGCCATGGCAACTGCTGGTGCACGCCCAGTTGTCTTTCAAAATAGTACGTTCCTTCAACGGGCATACGATCAATTGATCCATGATATGGCTCTTAATGATGCACCAGTAGTAATGATTGTCAGAGGTGGGACAATTGCGACGAATTCTGCTACTCACCAGGGAACGTTTGATATTTCAATGATTTCCAACTTACCAAACATTGAATATCTTGCCCCAACGAACGTTGAAGAATTGATGTCAATGTTAAAGTGGGCCCTTAGCCAAACCGAACAACCAGTGATAATTCGAGAACCTGAAAAGAAACTCCTTCACGGAAAAGTTAGTCAGGATGATTACAGTGTTATTCATTATGACGTAGCGCGTGAAGGTAGTGAAGTTGCTATTATGGCTGTTGGTGACTTTTGGCAATTAGGACTTGATGTCTGTGATCAACTGCAAAAGAAGTTAAATATTAACGCAACTTTGATTAACCCGAAGTCCTTAACCGGAATTGATCAAAGTTATCTGCACCACCTTTCAGAAAATCATGATGTTGTTGTTACCTTGGAAGATGGTAACGTTAGCGGGGGCTTTGGTGAGACTATTTCTCGTTATTATGGACCTAAAGCAATGAAAGTCTTGAACTTCGGTGCTCCTCGTGAATTTGCTGATAACGTTCCACTAGAAGTCCTTTATGAGTGGTATCATTTAACACCAGATCAAATTGTTGATGACATTGAAAAGGTTATTCACGCCCTTTAAAATAAAATTTTTTTCGTGCAAAAAGAGATTCCTTCCGTATTGGTATTATGTAAGCCAATTTGGGAGGAATTTTTTAATGAGTAATAAAAAATCAATTATTAAGCAATGTGTTGGGATTACTTCCGCAACAGTTCTAATGACAATGGCAGTTTCGGTTGGCACTGGTCACGGTGCAAGTCAGAAACCAAGTCAAATCACCAGTAGCCAGCAGCTAGACAATCAGAATGAGATTCGTCAAATTACGAGGATCATTAAAATTGATGATCCTTATAAGGGGATGCAGACGGTTAAGCAGACGGTCACTTTTAAAAGGATTGCTAATAATTGGCAACCACAGGCACCTAGTATTTGGCCGTCATTTTTTACACCAAATTATGACGATTTTGAACCAAGTATTCTGCAGGTGCAAGCACAGCCAGTATCAGCAGATGATTCTGATCAAACCATTTCAGTAACATATCATCAATATAAGATTACAGATCGGGAACGGTTAGTTGAAGCTCGACCATCATTTTATGGCTATGATGAAAACTTTAAATTTACGGGAAAGGTTTTGAATACTACGACACTTAAGGTTGGTCAATGGTATGATGTTCCTCCTGCACCAAAGGGATTTGAATATTGTTTTCCTGAGTCAGTGCCAAAGCGCCTTAAGCTATACCAAAGTAGACAAGAACCATTTAAACTTGTAATTCGGCCGCTTCAAAAGCTTAACGAACAACCAGGAGGAAAAAAAGACGATCAGGAAGCAACAAACAATGAACAACTAATCACTCAGCCAGAAGAAAAGAAGTTGGTAACCACTGGAAGCCAAACGGAATTACTAACTAGTAATGATAGTGAAACGCAAACAACCATAGCTCAACAACAAGATCAGGGACAGCAGACAGCTCCTCCAAGCTGTAAGGATGAAGAGACTCAAAGTAAGCAGTTGGGAAAAGATACTGAAAGCCAAACGGATAACCATGAAATTAGTACCAGTGATACTCAAACTGAGGAAGTTAACGTTGAACAGCAAGAAAGTCAAACTGATGAAGTGCAAAAAAATGATCATGCTACCCAAACAGAGTTAGTGGATGAAAAACAACCGAACCAGAGTAGAATTGAGGAAAAGGTTGTTCCGGTGTCACAAGTTGCCTTAATGGGGGATGACCATCGGCCTAATCATGCTAAACATGAAAGTAAAAATAATGCTAATAAGGTAGCCAAAGAAACCCAGACAGAAGCAGTTCTGCGTCCTAATTCAGAATCCCAGAAAGAACAAGAAACCCAAACAACAGAAGCCAAACCGGAAACTGATAACCAGCAAGTGGCAGAATCGACGCAACATGATGTCCAAACACCTCGCAACCAGCAATCTGACAATGAAGAAACGTCAATGAGAGATGCGGATATTCAAAAAATTCTTGATCAAGATTCAGCTTCTTTAAGAGAATTAGGCAGTAGCAAGAATAAGGATAAACGACAAAAAACAAGTCTGCCACAAACCGGGAACCAGACAGATAATCGAACAACATTTGTTGGGTTAGTAATTACTGGACTAGTTACCATTATTACAATGCTTTTCTGGAAGCAACGAAGGAAAGAATAAAAAAATATTAAAAAAGACTTGCATTTTTAATTTTCTAATAGTATTCTAATGGCATTGAAAGAAATGAATTGGAGGAATTAATTATGTCAAGTCAAAAAGCAATTATTCAACGTCTAACCTCCACCTCAACCACAACAACAACTACCGTGGTTGAGTACCTTTAATATTTAATAAATTCTGTAAGTTAACAGCTATCCAGAAGTTACTCAACCGCCTATCAAATGATTTGAACCTGGTTGAGAGGGACTTTTTGGGTAGCTTTTTTAGTTGAAGGAAATGAGGAGTTAGACATGAGTGAAAATAAAGCAAAACTAAATCGGACGATGACGCCTGGACAGATGGAAATGATTGCGATTGGTGGAACAATCGGTAGTGGTCTTTTCATGGGGGCTACTTCCACTATTAAGTGGACTGGTCCTTCCGTTCTGCTGGCATATGCCTTTGTTGGCTTAGTTCTTTATGGTGTTATGCGGGCTCTTGGAGAATTAATTTATATTAGTCCAGGAACTGGTTCCTTTGCGGATTACGGTTCAAAGTATATTCATCCAGTTGCTGGATATTTAACGAAGTGGAGTAACGTCTTCCAATTTATTATTGTTGGGATCTCTGACATTATCGCAATGAGTCAATACCTAAATTATTGGTGGCCAAACCTTCCAGACTGGATTTCTGGATTAATAATGATTATTATTTTGACGTTAGCAAACCTAGCATCAGCAAAAGCATATGGCCGACTGGAATTCTGGTTTGCGATGATTAAGGTTGTCACGATTATTGCCATGATCATCCTAGGCTTATTGGTTATTGTTCTTGGGTTGGGTAATAACTGGCATCCAGTTGGAATCTCTAATCTGTGGTCCCACGGTGGTTTCTTCACTGGTGGCTTTATGGGCTTTATGTTCTCACTATCAGTAATTGCAGGTTCTTACCAGGGAATTGAGTTATTAGGGATCACTGCTGGTGAAGCTGAATCACCGCGGCATGCGATTGTAAAATCAGTTAAGTCTGTTATCTGGCGGATTTTAATCTTCTATATCGGTGCAATTTTCGTAATTGTTTCTATTTACCCATGGAATCAATTGAAGTCAGTTGGTTCACCATTCGTTGAAACCTTTACGAAAGTTGGGATCACTGGGGCAGCCGGAATCATTAACTTTGTTGTTTTAACGGCAGCTCTTTCTGGTGCTAACTCTGGTATTTACAGTGCTAGTCGGATGCTGTTCAAGCTTTCTGTTGATGGGGAAGTACCAAAGTTCTTTAGTAAGCTTTCTAAACGGGTTGTTCCTAATGTCGCAATCCTCACGATTTCTTTCTGGATCTTCCTTGGCTTTGTTGTTAATGAATTAATGTCAATCTTTAGTTCTGCTGCTCAAAATATTTTCGTTATTGTATATAGTTCTAGTGTTCTTCCGGGGATGGTACCATGGTTTATCATTCTCTTGTCTGAGCTTCACTTCAGAAAAGAACATCCTGAACAACTTAAGGATCACCCATTTAAGATGCCGCTTTATCCGGCTTACAACTACTTTAGTCTGATCGCTCTAACGGTTATTCTCCTCTTCATGTTCTTTAACCCCGACACTCGGGTTTCAGTATCAGTTGGTGTTATCTTCCTGATCATCATGAGTATTATCTACCGTGTTCGAGTGCACGAAGGAAAAGAAAAGTAAAAAGATTAATTAAGGCAGCTTTTGTAAGTCCCCTTAAACAGGATTTACAAAGCTGCCTTTTAATTTTGCTTTACTGCGCCAGTTGAATAGTTAATCGTAATATTTCTTTGGACATTTGGCACAAAAACATTATATTCTAAAGAGCCATCGCTAGATTTAGCTTCGATGTGAGCACCAGCCGGAACAATATTATTACCGTCATAAATATTTGTGACACGGTAGCGAACTTGTTTATTTTGATCTAGTGCTTTTCGGACCAGACCTTCATAGTAGTTTTGTCCTGTTGAATTTTTATTTCGTGCTTCATTTGCCCAGGCAGTTTGCGTGGCAATATTAGATGGATTTGATTCGGATGCATCAAATCCATGAATACCGCCAACTAGCGCATAACCAAGAAGGTGTCCCCGATCGTATGCGTGATTGTACCCACCCTTAAGATTATGAGCCTGAAGAAAACCAGCTGGTCGCCAATTCGTAGCACCATTCCCAGTAGTAGTTCGATTTTTATATTGACGAGTTATTCTGTTTAACCAGGCATCACCTTGCCAGGCTCTTCCTTGGCGGTCAAGATGATTTACAGCATAGGGAGCACTTGCAATCTTAGCGTTAAGATTAGTTTGGTTATTATTAATAATAAATGCACCAGCTTTATTCCAAGTAATTGCAGTACCAAGTTGTTGGCGAACAGCCGGAGTCAAAACTGAACTAGCCTGTTCCTGAGTTGGTGGCAATGTTTTTTGATAGCTGTGACTAGTTTTCTTCCAGTATGCAATTTTACTAATATGGTTTAATGAAGCACTCGTTAGCTTAGGCTGCTGGATAACTCCAGTAACTATTAATAAACCAACAAGAGCAAATAAAAGGTGATAGAGTCGTTTTCTAAATTTCATAAATTTACTCCATTTCTCATGATTTCAATATCTATTTTACTAGTTTGAACATACGTTTGGAATGATTATTTAGAATTAATTTATAAGTTCATTTTGCTTAATAAAATTGACACTTTCAACCGCTTTCACTAAAATTAAGGTAGTTATGATGCACTTGTTTACTGAGAAGGGAGTCGTCAAAATGTATTATTCAAACGGGAATTATGAGGCCTTTGCTCGGCCAAAGAAGCCTGCTGGCGTCGATAAGAAACACGCCTACATTATTGGTGGTGGGTTAGCTGGCTTATCAGCAGCCGTGTTTTTAATTCGAGATGCTCAAATGCCGGGTGAGAATATTCATATTTTAGAGGAATTACCAGTTGCCGGTGGTTCACTTGATGGTGAAGATCGTCCTGGAATTGGTTTTGTTACTCGTGGGGGACGGGAAATGGAGAACCACTTCGAGTGTATGTGGGACATGTACCGTTCAATCCCATCACTTGAAATTCCAGGTGCTTCCTACCTTGATGAATATTACTGGTTGGATAAGGAAGATCCAAACAGCTCTAACTGTCGTTTAACCTATAACCGGGGGAATGAAGTTCCGTCGGACGGTAAATATGGCCTAAGTAAGAAGGCAATTAAAGAGTTGACTAAGCTTATTATGAGTCCTGAGGAAAAGCTGGGAAGGGAGACCATTGGCGAATACTTCTCTGATGATTTCTTTGAAAGCAACTTCTGGGTTTATTGGTCAACAATGTTTGCGTTTGAACGGTGGCACTCCTTAGCCGAAATGCGTCGTTACATGATGCGGTTTATTCACCATATTGATGGTTTACCGGACTTCACTGCACTGAAATTTAATAAGTATAACCAATATGAATCAATGACCAAGCCGCTATTAGCCTACCTGAAAGATCATCATGTCAAGATTGAATATGATACCCAGGTAAAGAACGTTATTGTTGATACTCAGGGCCATCAAAAGCACGCTAAGCGGATCTTATTAACTCAAGCGGGTAAAGATAAAGTCATTGAATTAACGGATGATGATCTAGTCTTCGTCACAAATGGTTCAATTACGGAAAGTTCTACCTACGGAAGTCACCATCAGGCAGCTCGACCAACACAAGCACTTGGTGGCAGTTGGAAATTATGGGAAAATCTAGCTCGACAGTCAGCTGATTTTGGTCATCCTGACGTCTTTTGTAAGAATCTTCCGGGAAGAAGTTGGTTCATTTCCGCTACCGCAACCGTTAAGAATCCGCAAGTTGAACCGTATATTGAACGGTTAACTAAACGGGATCTCCATGATGGCAAAGTTAATACTGGTGGGATCATTACGGTTACGGACTCTAATTGGATGCTTTCCTGGACGATTCACCGTCAACCACACTTCAAGAAACAAAAGGAAAACGAAACCATTGTTTGGATTTATGGCCTGTACTCTAATACAAGGGGGAACTATATTAAGAAACGGATCGTTGATTGTACCGGTGAGGAGATTACCAAGGAATGGCTATACCATCTTGGGGTTCCTGAAGCATTAATTGATGATTTGGCTAAGGAAAGTTCAATTAATACTGTTCCGGTATATATGCCATTCGTCACTAGTTACTTCATGCCACGGGTTAAGGGCGACCGTCCAGATGTTGTTCCGGAGGGTTCTGCTAACCTGGCATTCATTGGTAACTTTGCCGAGTCACCTAGTCGTGATACCGTATTTACCACGGAATACTCCGTACGGACTGCAATGGAAGCTGTTTACACTCTATTAGATGTTGACCGTGGTGTCCCAGAAGTCTTCAACTCCATTTATGATCTTCGGGAACTAATGCGGGCAATGTATTACATGAACGATAAGAAACCGTTAAAGGACATGGATTTGCCAATTCCAAAGATTGTTGAAAAGCCGCTATTAAAGAAGCTCCAGGGAACGTGGATTGGTGAATTAATGGAGCAACAGCACTTACTATAAAGATGAAAGAAGCTGGAAATTTCCGGCTCCTTTTTTATATAGCTTATCGGGGAACCACTTGCAAAAAGGGATTAAATAGTCGAAAATAAAACTAATATATTTATTGATAGTAAAGGATTATGGTCATGACAGAAACTGCTGATATAAGAAAAATTCATATTGTTTTTGATGGTCAAGAAACGCCACCGTTAAAGATCCACCAATTATTTGATTCACAAAAATACGATCAATTAATTGCGGTAACTGGGGAGATTACTGCTGACTTTATTAATAAGTACCTTAGTAAGTTTATCAGTATTGATGTGGCGTTAAGCTCTCATTCAACAAGTGAATTAAGTGCTGATGAGATGGTGACGAAGGTTGCACTTACCAGCGCTCTCCTTAGTTCAGCAAATAAAGAAGCTGCTAAACTCTTTTCAGCGCTAACAAGTGATAATCAAACCAATGTCCTCAATAATCTTTTTCGCGTATCAATCGCGCCAACTCAGGTTATTCATTCTAAGTTTTACTTGTTAAGCAATTCAACCACCCATGATACCCGTGTGATTCTTGGAAGTGTGGATTTAGATGAGGCTTCATTTGATGCTCACCGAAATCAATTTGAAGAAGTATTGGTATTTGATAATGATGTCCGCTTATACCAAAACCTTGCTGACCATTTTAAGAAGGATTTAAGGCCAGTCTTGAAGCCCTTCTTTACTTCGAATTTAGTAAAAGCAGCTCAAAAGCAGGTTGAAGAGGGAAAAAAGGATCAGGATAGTGGTAAGCAATCAGGTAAGGGGCCGGTTATCCTTGATAATGAGACAACAGATAAGATCGCCGAAACAGACATGGTGGATCTATTGAAGCATGATCTTCAGCGTGACATTGACCATAATCTTGTTCCTGAAATGATCACAAAGTCAATGCGCGATATTACCATGGATCGTTCTCAAGCAAAGGAAAAAATTGCCAAGCAGGTTAAGCAACATGATACGATCTATACTTTGCAAAAAGAAGCGGTCTCTCCTCGGGCAGCTAAGCCGAAACTAAAAACTCGAGAAAAAATTACCAAGCAGGTTCAGGATGCTTTGATCAGTGGAATGTCACCACAACAACGGGATGCCGAGAAAAAGTACACAACTTTCCTGTACGATCGACCAATGGAACGGAACATTGCAAATAACAATAGTGGCCTTTATGTTCCTAATGATACGGGAACACACCCAATCCCGTTCGGCAAAATCGCGACTATTTCTGAAATTCGTGACGGTTTAAGGAGTATTGATGCCGTTATGAAAGGTTACCAGCAGTTTGTCGTTGATTATGATGCTGATTATGGGAAACGGTTCTTTGAAGCAATTTTGTATAGCTTTACTGCACCATTTTTA
>DSTFI04003__coassemble_501_pt1 | contig 48494 bp, 50 predicted proteins | sample DSTFI04003__metabat2_high_PE_012 | metagenome-assembled genome bin DSTFI04003 | reverse complement strand
CGTTTTTGCATTTACCACCAATTAGGTGGCTAACTTCATTCTATAATCCACCACTTTTTTGGGAGGAATCAAAATGACAAAAGAAAAACTACGTAATAGTCTTCTTAAATTTTCATACGGAATCAGTGGCCCAATTGATGAATACCAAGAAAAGCAGCTAGATCACCTTGGTAATTCAGCTTATTTAATCTTAACTTTAGTTACGCCAGCTTTACTATGTATTGCGGTTCTCTTGGCATTAGTTACTACCTACCAGATAGCCTTTTGGTTCGCGATTATTAGTTTATTCGCCTTATTTATTATTGTTACCTGGTACTTTTACATTATTGCTATCCGGCAGAAAGTGTTAGTAAATGAGGTTGATTCGGGCGAACTGAAAGAAAAGCGAAAAATAGCCATTAGACGTGGTATTATTACTGGAATTATTTTTGTCTTAATTGAATGTATTGGTTTAATAATTATTTACCAGAGCTATTCACTCAATTGGAACTACGCACTGGTTCTTACCGTAATTATCGGCTCGATACTTGTTGGTTTGTTTGCTGGAATCTTGGTTGGAGTGATTGCTTGGAAGAACTTGAAAAAATTTAATGGATAATAATTAACGGTCAGTGTTTCATATGAAACACTGACCGTTTTAAATGATGTTTAACAGGAGTAAACTGGTTGTAAAGGAAGTGGACGATAATGGATCGAGCAAAAGTTATTATTCATATGTACATGTCAATTGATGGAAAGATCGATGGTGATTGGGATGGCCTGCTGGGAGATAAAATTTCTGGTGACTATTATGACGATCAACTATTCAAACTTGGCAGTGCCAATGCTAACGGGAGTAACACGATCGTGATGTATGCTGCTAAGGGGAAGCTGGACCTAAGTAAATATGATGGGCAAAAAATTGAGTATGGTGACTGGGTGCCAGAAGGAATTCAGTCGCCAACTTGGGATGTTAGTTACGATCGCCGTGGCCGTGCTGGGTGGGAGAAAAACTACTTTCCATATGCCGGTAGAAAGAACCGGGCAATTGAGGTTGTTACCAAGCAAGCATCGAGAAACTACCTTGCCTTTCTCCAATCAATGGAGATCCCATACTTAGTTTGTGGTGAACGAGAGATCAACTTAGCCGAATCATTGGGCAAGTTGAAAAAATATTTTGATATTAAAACAATGGTTCTGGGTGGCGGTGCGTTAATTAATGGGGCCTTTCTCAAAGCTGGATTAGTGGATCAGATTTCGTTAGTAATCGCTCCGTATATTTCAGGTGATTCAAAGAAGAAGGGAACCTTTGACACGTTAGGGAAATTTGTTAATCAGCGCTTCCATGTTACTCAAACGAAAAAGCTAGGTGATGGTGGAGTTCACCTAATTTATGACCGGGATTAGGTTAACGTAAAATAGCGGAAGATTCAGTTATCAGAACTTCCGCTGTTTTTATTGATTACTTTTTAACAATTTCTTGCTTCCAGTGATGGAGGTGTTGCTTGGTAATAACGCAAAGACCCTCTTGACCGAGTTCCTTCATCTTGTCAGTGCATATAATCTTGACGTTTGGATTATCTGCCACTTGTTGTTCTCCCCAATAGTTAAGGTAACGAAGAGCAGCATATAGATTTTCTCCTTCATCAGTGAGACTATATTCGACGTGCGGGGGGATAGTATTATAACTCTTGCGGGCAACGATTCCGGCATCGCTAAGTTCGCGAAGTTGGTCACTAAGCACCTTGTGTGATGTACCGAGTTGCTTTACTAATTCACCAGTCCGCCGCGGGTGGTTAGCTAACTGGTAAAGGATGACGGGCTTCCACTTGCCGCCGATAATTGATAGAGCATAATCAGCACCGGTATTATACATTTTGGTCATAAAAAAATCCTCCCTTCAGTAACTTCATTATAGTATGAAAATAGGAAGAGAGGGAGTAACGACTATTTAATTAATTTGAAGACTTCTTGTTCATCAAGGTAGTCTTTGTCACTAGCTGGGGATTCGATTGAGCCAAATGGCATTTCGGCGCGGAGTTGCCATGTTTCAGGTAGGTTAAATGCTTGATGGATCGCATCATCAATTAGTGGGTTATAGTGTTGGAGACTTGCACCGATGTTATTTTCTGCAAGGGCAGTCCAAACGGCTTGTTGGGCACCACCAATTGCTTGTTCAGACCAGTCAGCGAAGTTATCAGCGTAACTTGGGAACTGTTCTTCTAATTGGTGAACAATTTTAGTATCAGTTAGGTATAAAATAGTTCCATAACCAGCACGGAAAGTTGCAATTTTTGCTTTTGTTTTTTCGAAAGCTGCTGGATCCTTAACGATTTCTTTTAGGGTATCTTCAACGATCTGCCAAACCCTATCTGATTTTTCGCCGAAGAGAATGACAGCGCGGACTGTTTGACTATTAAAAGCACTTGGCGAGTTGCGAACCGTTGTCTTTACTAGATCAAAAATTTCTTCAGGAGAAGCAGTTACCTGATCACCGAGAGCATAAATTGAACGTCTTTTAGCACTAATTTTATTAAAGGTTGATTGCATAGTAGTTTCTCCTTATAATTTATTGTTTACATTTCACTTACTAATAGTAAGCTATATAAAAGTTGCTTTCAAGAAGGGAAAAATTTTTCCCTATCGCTTTAAAATCCAAAAGGGGTGAAGTTAATGACAAAGCAAACTATACAGTGTCCAATCGAAAGGACGCTCAAACAAATTTCGGGAAAATGGAAAAGTGTAATTATTTTTCGTCTCTTAGAACATCCTCGATGCCGATTTAACCAATTGCAAAAGCTAATCCCTGAGTGCTCACGGCGAATGCTAGCGTTACAGTTAAAGGAACTAGAGCATGATGGCCTAATTAGTAAAACAGTTTATCCGGTAGTTCCACCTAAAACAGAGTATTCGTTAACGGAACGTGGTAAAAAGCTTAAGCCAGTAATTGAAGGGCTACAAGAGTGGGGAAGGATCAATTAGTCTGGATTAGTAAAAAAATTTTAAATACCGCCTTTGATTGACTGCCAAGTAAATGTTACTTGAGGGTAACTATCTTACACAAAAGTGCTTACTTTTAATAAGTTCAAATCTCCTTATACTTAAAAGTGAACAAAGGTTAGGAGGAAGATAAAATGACAAAGCAAGTACTAATTTTAGGCGCAACTGGCCAAATCGTCCAACACGCAATTAACGCGTTATTAAAGAATAGTGATGCGGAACTATTGCTTTTCACTCGTCACCCGCAACATTTAAAGAATGTAGATGAAGGTCGAGAAAAGGTTATCAAAGGTGATACTTTAAAAATGGATGAGTTGGATGCTGCTGTTTCACAAGCAGATGTTGTTTATGCTAATTTACGGAACCCTGAGATTAAACAGCAAGCTGAAAATATTGTTAAGGCAATGGATAAATATGGAGTAAAGCAGCTTGTTTGGATTTCCTCAATTGGGATCTATGATGAAGTTCCTGGTAAGTTCGGTGAGTGGAACAATGCTGAATTAGGTGGTGGTCAAAAGGATAGTTACCTTGGAACTTACCGCAGTGCAGCTGATGTTATTTCTGCTTCTGATCTTGATTACACAATTATTCGTCCGGCATGGTTAACAAATAAGGATGAGGTTGATTACGAAACAACAGAACGAGGAGAAGCGTTTAAAGGGACTGAGGTTTCACGAAAGTCAATTGGTAATTTTGTAGCAAAAATTATTGCTGATCCCGCTCCATATGCTCGTAAGGATTTCGGTGTTAATAAACCTAATACTGACGGCGATAAGCCAAATTGGCTTTAATGAAAATAACTAATGCTGATAGTTAAATAAAATAAGGCATCAATGACCTTCTGTAAAAGAAGATCATTGATGCCTTATTTTAGAATTGAGTAAAATTATCGATATTGATAATCTTTTTGGGCCATCTGGAATAAAACACGGTCGTATTTTTGAGTGCCATCAGGGAAATTAACAGTGAATTTCTCAAGGTTACCACCCTTTTCAATCTTTCCGGATGATTTCTTTGTTATTAGTCCATTATCGATTGTGACCTTATTGTTCTTAATTTTGTAATATTTCTTGCTAGTGGCTTTGTTAAGGATTGTCCGGTCAGCGAGATAGCGATTAATTGTTCGTGGGGCAGCCTTTTCTTCTTTCGTGGAATCTTTGGTAATTACTGGTTTACCTGATTGATCAGTATCGGTTATATTAACGTAAGCAGATTTACCATTAGTAGTAAAGAAGACATATTGATGCGCGGTTGTGTAACCATTTGAATTGATAAAAGTAACAAGGTAGACGCGGTTATTTAATGACTTTTGCGACATTGCTTGGATGGGTTTATCTGTAATAGTTATAGTAATGAGAAATGTCATCATGCTAACTAAAATCGGCAATAAGAACTTCTTCATGGACGACCTCCTTTCAAACCATTATCTTTATTATAACAGCTTAAATTTTTTTAAAGGTGTTTGGTGGTGTGGCAGTTCAGAAGCGAAACATTAGTGCTTAAGACCTGATAGTGTTATAATCAAATTAGAGAATGAAATAATTAGATTTGTTGACTAAGGAGGCAGTAGCTAATGGCAGAAAAGACTTTTACTCGCGAAGAATTAGCAAAGTTTAATGGACAAAATGGTCAACCAGCATATGTTGCCATTTCTGGAACAGTTTATGATGTCTCGAATAAGGCTGCTTGGAAGGGTGGTAAACACCACGGTAATGAGGCCGGTCAGGATCTAACAGATGTTCTGTATAATGAGTCGCCTCATGGAGATAAGGTATTAAAGGATTTACCAGTTGTTGGTAAGTTAGTATAGAAAATAAAAGTCCCTGACAATCATTAGAGCTAACGATTGTCAGGGACTTTCTAATTGGGCAGGGCCTAAATGTGTTCAGCCTAAGCTCCCTCAAGATAACGGCCTCTCTCCTAGGCGCGAGTCGCCTTTGTCGAGAGAAATCGTTATCATCCGGGAGCTTTTAACGGCTTCGCACTCTCCTAGCCCCAAACCTGTTCTGTAATTTGCTTAACGAGCTTGATCTTTGCCCATTCTTGATCCTCGGTTAAGATGTTTCCTTCTTCGGTTGAAGCAAAACCACATTGGGTACTTAGGCAGAGGTGATCAAGGGGATGGAATTCAGCAGCTTCCTTGATTCGGTCAATGATTGTTTGGGGATCTTCGAGGTCGCCACTCTTAGAGGTTACCAAACCGAGAACGACATACTTGTCATCGGGAACCTTTGCTAATGGTTCAAAGTTTCCTGCACGGTCAGAGTCATATTCGAGATAGAAGGCTTGAACGTTTTCCTTAGCGAAAAGGTGATCGGCTACTGGTCCGTAACCACCCTTAGCAGCCCAGGTTGAGTGATAATTTCCACGACAAATATGAGTAGTGACGGTTAGATCATCTGGAAGGTCCGCGATCGCATCATTGTTTAATTTCAGGTAGGTATTTTCGAGTGCTTCCCGGTCAAAGCCAGCTTTAGCCATTGTTGCCCAGAATTCATCATCAACGACCATTCCCCAAGTACAATCATCAATCTTGACATCGCGGCAGCCTGCATCATAGAGTGCCAGGATTAAATCGTGATAGGCTTTTGCAATATCATGGAAGAGTTCATCATCGGTAGGGTAGTATTTCCGTAAAGCAGCAATGTTTTCGTCACCACGAACTAATTCGGCATAGAATTGAGCCGGTGCTGGAATACTTTGCCGAGGAGTGACGTCTTTACCATCTGTAAGACTTTTCAAGAATTTAAATGCTTCAACATCAGGATGACCTGGCTTGAAGGAAATCTTACCAGCAACCTGTGCAGAGTCCTTACGGGTTTCTTCGTCGTGGAAAAGGTAACCGTGTTCCTGAGTTGTATGCTTAATTCCCGCAAATCCCCAGAAAGTATCAAGGTGCCAATAGCTTCGGCGGAATTCACCATCTGTAACAGCATTTAAACCGGCTGCTTCTTCCTTATTAACTAATTCGGTAATACATTGGTTTTCAACTTCTGTGAGTTGTTCTTGGTTAATCTTTCCTTGGGCAAAATCATTACGAGCTTCCTTTAGCTTTTGCGGACGAAGGAAACTACCAACAATATCATAACGGAATGGTGAAGTAGTGTGAGTTGTAAATTGAGTCATATTGAATACATCCTTTCTTTTTCAGATAAGTTCAGGAAATAAGAGTAAATAAAAAGTCCCTAGGAAAAGCAATTTAACTCTTCCTAGGGACGTCAATTTCAATCATTCAGAAATAACGTGTTACCACCCTATTTTGATCAGACCTCACAGCCTAATCCTCAGTAGGTACACCCGAAGGTAAACCTAGACGTTTTATCGGTCGTCAATCGTGAACAACTAACTAGATTAGCTCATCGTTCGTAAATGCTCCAAGACCATCTTCGTCAAAGTCCTCCAGATTGCTTCTCATCTAACGCAACTCTCTGTGCTGGATTTCTAAGACTACTCATCTTTTCAATGCAATTTTTAAATTTGATTGTCATTATATTAGAATATTCTCATTTTGATGTCAATGATTAATCTTCATTATTTTAAAAATTAAGTTTAATTAGTTCGTTGATAGGATAAACACATCGAATAAGTGTATAAAAATAGGGATTTAAAAAGGATATTGACAATTAATAAATAACGAGTTAGATTAAAACACAATTAAATAATAATTATAAAACACGTTGACAAGAAGAGTAGTTAGGATCGGGTTTGCAGAGAGTCCTTGGTTGATGAAAAAGGATAACTAGATGCTAATGAAAATCACTTTGAGTGCCAGGATGAAGTTAGTAATCTGCGGTGGGAGTAGCCCATTATCGCTACCGTGTTTAGTTTATGATGACTGAACATTTGAGGTTAATGGTGTGAGCTATTAACGAATAAAAGGTGGTAACACGCAGGAGCGTCCTTAAGGTTGATTAATCAATCTTTGGGCGCTTTTTTATTTATGAATTACCGATCAGCATGAACACTTTATCACTGAGACTTATTGGTGAGCTAGAGAAAGGGAGTTGGATATTATGAAGTTTACAGTAGTTGGTGCTGGAGCAATGGGTCTCCGCTTTGGTGTATTGCTGCAAGAACAAGGAAATGAAGTTGACTTTGTGGAAGGTTGGCAACCACATTATGACAAGATGAAGGAACAGGGTGGGGTATACGTTACCCGTGAACACCAAAATAAGCACCTCGTTCCGGTAAACGTCTATACTCCAGAAGAATATCAAGCAACCGATGCTGACTTTGTGTTCTTTGAACTGAAGCAGATGCAATTAGACGATATGTTGGAACGGTGTAAACATTTCTTCAAAGATCAGTATTGTTTAACCGCGATGAACGGGATGGGGCACGTCGAAAAATTACTTAAATATTTCCCTAAAGAAAAGCTAACTGCTGGAACTGCACTTGTGGCAACCATCTTGACTGGTCCGGGCGAAGTCGAGTTTGTTGGTAAGCCAGGGATGGGGACTACCAATTGGGCAAACTATACCGAGAAGCCGAATGCCAAAACAGATGAGCTAATGGCAGAATTAGAAAAGGCAAACTTCAACCCAACATTAAAGGATAACTTCATGGGAACTTTAATGGCCAAGGTAGTCTTTAATTCAGTTGTTAATACTTTATGTACGATGTTTGAAATCACGATGGGGGAATATGCTTCCTTTGAGAAGGCGGATGAATTATCTCGGCAACTAATTGACGAAGCCTATGACGTTTGTGAGCGGGCAGGAGTCCAGTTAGTTAATAGTCGGGCAGAAGAACTGGAGAGTGTTAACTATGTTTCAAAAGTTGGTAACCCTCACCATTACCCATCAATGTATCAAGATATGAGTCATAATCGACCAGTTGAGGTTGACTATATCAACGGCTACTTTGTTAAACTTGGGCGGAAGTACCACTATGAAGCAAAAACCCATAACTTTGTAACTAACTTAGTTCACCTTGCGGAAGCTACGCGGGAACATCGGAAGTAATAAAAGATGGCGGCTTGGAAAAGCGTTTTTCCAAGTCGCCATTTTTTGTGATTATCCTATAAGTTTGGATCCATTTTGAAAGTTAACTTTGATAACTCGGTTCCCTGAGTCATTAAGTCGAATAACAATTCTTTTGCTTTAGCGTTACAGTGGCTCGCAATCTCATGGTTTTGACCAGTAAGGTAAGTTATGAGTTGTTTACCGGCAAGCTTTTTGGCATGTTCATCAACCTCGTGAATCTTTCGCCGGCACCATTCGCCAAGTTCTTTTTGGAAGTCGAGATCGGCCTGATTAAATTCGCTGTAATGGGCTTCAACGACCATTGCAAGAGCTTCATTAAGCCAAAAAGCACTCTTCAAATCCATCTTTTTTGGCAACTCACGTTATGAAACATCGGTATCATCCGCGTTAGCAAAGAATGGAACATAGGCATTGAAGCTTGGAACTCCCATTTCGATCCATTGGACAGCGGCATGCTTTGAATCAACGCTATTTCTCATTTGAAGAATATGTGATTGAGCAGTCCGGGAAAGGGAAATTGCCCGGTAGACTTTTCGATCGTGCTCATTACCGTCACCGAGTGGATCGTACTTTGTTTCATTGTAGTGGGACTTCAAAATATATTGGATATCTTCAACCGCAATTTTTCGTTCTGGCTTCCGGATAAAAGGCATCTCTGAAGATTCAGGCGTTTGGTTAGCAGCAGCAACAGGATTGAAGTAGCGTTGGACAAACCAAACCCGGGGAGTATTGTAATGATGATCGAATTGGGTATTTGTCCCAAAAATATGACGGAAATTCCATTGATCATTGTCCGGATTTAAACCATGAAGATTAACAAACTCTTCAATTCCATCGGACCACATGTAGTTATCTGAATCTTCAAAGTTAATTTTTTCAATGGCAATTTGGTTAGCAGCGACAGCATAGCAATCATCAGGAATCCGAACTGCTACCCAGTGGTGTCCAGTAGCAATTTCCATGTACCAGACCTCGTTTTGGTCGTTAAATTGGACGCCGTTACCTTCAGCAGACCCATACTTTGACACTAACTTGCCCAGATATTCTACGCCTTCACGGGCACTATGGATGTATGGCAGGACAAGGTTAGTCATTGAGTCTTCAGCTAGACCATTCTTAACGTATGGATCATAGGCAAGAACGCGATCATTAGCGTAAACACTTTCGGTGGCACTTTCACCAACATTTGCTTCGTTAAACCCATCTTCTTCATTTGGCCCCATGCTTTGGTCACCACTTGGTGTTGCAGTGTAGCGCATTCCGGTTGCTGGTAATTTGACGGTTAGTTTATTGTATGGTGAAACATATGTCTCGTCTCGGCCAGAAACTGCTGGTTGAACGATAAACCGTTTTGGTTCGATTGCAACTACCCGGTCTTCATTTCGGGCAATAAAAGTTGAACCATCCATTGAAGCTTTCTTGCCAACCATAATGGACGTACAAGCAGAATTTTTAAAACGAGTCATTAAATCAGATCCCCTTTGTGTAATAATCCAAAAGTTCTATCTTCTTTTATTTGACACTTTCGAGGCTGGGATCTAAAAAATGTTATTTTACTAGCTTATAACCAAAGCCACGAACCGTTAATAGGTGATCTGGTTTATGTGGATCATCCTCAAGTTTATCCCGGAGATGACTGATATGGATATCGACAATTCGGGAAGTATTAAGAATATCGTATCCCCACACACCATTTACGAGTTGTTCCCGACTGAGTACCTGATCGTGATGTTCAATTAAGTAAGCGAGCAGTTGAAACTCTTTAGGAGTAAGCTCAACTGGCAAATCGTTCTTAGTGACAGTGTAATTTCCCTGATCGATTTGCCATGAACCGATTGAAGCTATTTGTGGTGAACTTCTTTTTTTAACAGGCGCAGACTCCTTTAGCTTTAACTGCTGATAAAGCCACAGCCGTTGTTCGATTAATGGTTGGATGATGCGTTCATTAAACGGAAACAAAATCAGATCATCCACTCGTGCTTTATAAAGCTTTCGCTGAATTCGTTCTGTTAGTTTGGTCGCAAAAGCAATGATTGGACCATGAACCTGCTCGCGGATCAAGGTCATTGTCGCGATTGTGGTATCTAGGGTTGTGTCAGTAAGATCCCAGAAGATCCCCGTAATTGGCTGCTTTTCAAGTTCAACCACTAATCCGGTTGGTGTTGTAATTTGGCTAAGAGTCCACCGTGCTTTTTTACAGAGGGTGGTTAGTTGCTGAGTTAATTCAGTGTTCTGACTCATTAGTAAAAATTTGTTAGTCATATTCTTCTCCAAAATTTACACAACTTTTACAATGCGAAGATTAAATATTTACATCGACTTGATATTCTCTATTTGTATCATATGAAGTTGACGAAAACAACTAGGGAGATAAGATGAAAAGAATAATCACGGGGATTATCGGTGCAGCAATAATTATCGGATTAGGAGCCGGTTGGGTTGCAGCGAAAAAACAACCGCCTCAAGAAAAAATCACAATTGTTGGTTCTACTGCCCTTCAGCCACTAACTGAAGCAGTTGTTGAAAACTATCGAAAGGTAAAGCCACGGACGAGTATTACTGTCCAAGGTGGCGGATCTGGGACCGGATTGAGTCAGGTTCAAGCTGGAGCAGTTAATGTTGGTTCATCAGACATCTTTGCGGATCAGCAGGATGGGATTAATGAAAAGAAGCTCATGGATCATATCGTTGCAGTTTCTGGAATTGTTCCAATTGTAAACCAGAAACTGGGAATTAATAATCTATCGCTTAAACAATTGCGACAAATTTATACGGGAAAGATCACGAACTGGCAACAAGTCGGTGGACCTAATTTACCAATCACGGTGATTAATCGGGCTGCTGGAAGCGGTACTCGGGTAGCATTTGAACAGGTAGTCCTCAAGAATGGTGAGCGGTCAGTCAATGCTCAAGAACAAGATTCGAACGGGACTGTAAAAGAAATTGTCAAGAATACTCCGGGATCAATTAGTTACATTTCCTTTGCTTACCTTAACGGCCAAGTTCAGCCAGTAAAAATTAATGGAGTTGCGCCAACGGCAAAGAATGTTACGACAAATAAGTGGCCATTATGGTCATATGAGCACATGTATACTCAGAAAAAGCTAACTAAGGCAACTAAAGAGTTTATTAATTACATGCAAACGAAGAAGGTTCAACAATCATTAGTCGAGGATGCAAACTACATTAATATTCATGATATGAAAGTCCAACGAACAGCGGACGGGAAGACAAGGATAAAGGAGTAAACGATGGATGATTTAAAAAAACAGTTAAGTCAGCCTTCAATTGAAAGCAAGCAGGAGTGGGTCGGTAAATTGATCAGCTACCTGGCAATTATTTTGATTGGTGGATTGGTAGGAACGATCTTAATTTTTCTTACCCTTAAAGGAATCGCGCTCTTTAAGGATAATGGGGTGTCAATCTGGCATTTTTTAACAAGTACTGACTGGCAACCGAGTCACCATCACTATGGCGCATTGCCGATGATCATTACTTCATTTAGTGTGACAGTCTTTTCGGGAATTATAGCCTTACCACTAGCATTGGTGGTTGCAATTGCGATTACAGAAATGCTCCCGAAAAAGACTTATCAGTATCTTCAGCCATTAATTGAATTACTTGTGGGGATCCCTTCTGTAGTATATGGATACCTTGGCTTGACCGTAATTGTTCCTAATCTTCGGCAAGTGTTTGGGGGAACGGGGTTTGGAATTCTGGCAGCAACGAGTGTTCTTTTCCTAATGATTCTCCCAACAATGACGTCAATGATCATTGATAGTTTACAAGCTGTCCCGCAAAAGTATCGGCAAGCATCGGCCGGGTTAGGGGCAACACGGTGGCAGACTATTTCCCGGGTAATAATTCCGAGTGCGAAGAGCGGGATTTTAACGGCAATGGTATTTGGAATGGCACGGACGTTTGGTGAGGCATTAGCGGTCCAAATGGTAATTGGAAATACAACCATTGTGCCAAAGAGCTTGATGGAATCCTCAGCCACGCTCACGAGTGTTTTAACAACGGGAATCGGAAATACAGTGATGGGAACAGCATCGAATAATGCATTATGGTCGCTGGCATTAATCCTTCTTGTGATGTCCTTGACATTTAACTTATTAATGCGGTTGGTAAGTAAGAAAGGAGCAAGATAATGAGTCCAGAGCGAGTTGACAGAATAGCAACTGGGGTAATACTGGGGCTAGCAGGATTGGTCGGGTTGGTAATCCTCAGTTTGTTAATTTACATTTTGGCAATGGGACTTCCCAATATTTCTTGGCACTTCTTAACGGCTAATGCTGAATCATTTGCTGCAGGTGGCGGAATTCGTGATCAGCTTTTTAACTCCCTTTATTTAAGTTGTTTTGACCCTAATCGTTTCAGTTCCGTTAGCGCTTTGTGCGGCAATTTATTTGAGTGAATATGCTCCAGAAAATCGGTGGACACAAATGCTTCGGCTGGCAATTGAGGTTTTAAGTTCTTTACCTTCCGTAGTAGTTGGCCTGTTTGGCTACTTAGTTTTTGTCCTGCAGTTTGGTTTTGACTTTTCGTTGTTAGCAGGGGCATTAGCGTTAACGATCTTAAACTTGCCAATCTTGACCCGTAGTTGTGAGGATGCTCTTCAACAAGTCCCGTATTTACAACGGCAAGCGGGACTAGGGTTAGGAATGTCAAAATGGCGCGTCACGACTAAGATTGTTCTTCCTGCAGCACTGCCAGGGATCATTACTGGCGCAATACTAAGTGCTGGACGGATCTTCGGTGAAGCGGCCGCATTAATATATACTGCGGGGCAAAGTTCTCCAGCAATTAACTATGCTGACTGGAATCCTTTTAAGCCAACAAGTTTCCTGAACCCAATGCGACCAGCAGAAACATTGGCGGTTCATATCTGGAAAGTGAATAGTGAGGGGCTAGTTCTTGATGCTCGAGCAGTTTCCAATGGATCGGCTGCGGTATTAATTATTACGATTCTGTTGTTTAATCTTGTTGCCCGCTATGTTGGCCACCGAATTAAGCAACGTTTAGCTAAGTAAGGAGAAACAAATGCAAACAAGTACAGCTTTAGAAACTAAAAACCTTCAAGTCCTTTATGGTGAGAAGCATGTTGCTCACGATATTAACCTAAAGTTCCCCCAAAATAAAATTACAGCATTAATTGGCGCCTCTGGTTCGGGTAAATCGACAGTATTGCGGAGTTTGAATAGGATGAACGATGATTTTGCAACGGTAAAGGGAGAAATTAATTTCCACGGGGTAAATATCAACCAACCGAGAGTTAATGTTTACCGGGTTCGCCAGCGGATCGGAATGGTTTTCCAGCAGCCAACACCATTTCCGATGTCAATTTATGAAAACGTGATCTATGGCCTTAGGTTAGCAGGCGAAAAGGATCGACGGGTACTTGACCAGCGAGTTGAAGAAAGCCTTCGTCAGGCAGCGTTGTGGGATGAAGTAAAGGATCAATTAAAATCTAGTGCGCTTGCGCTTTCGGGAGGACAACAACAGCGACTTTGCATTGCCCGGACATTAGCAGTTCGACCAGAAATTATTCTAATGGATGAACCGACCAGTGCCCTTGATCCAGTTTCAACTTCGCAAATTGAGGATACTTTAGTACAATTGAAAGAGCAATTAACGATTATTATGGTAACCCACAACATGCAGCAGGCATCGCGCTCAGCAGACTGGACTGCATTTATGCATCAGGGACACCTTATTGAGTTTGATAAGACGGCAAATATTTTTATGAATCCACGAGAACAAAAAACTGCTGATTATTTAAGCGGTAAATTTGGTTAGGAGGATGTAGGATGGGTGCAATTTTTAACGATGAATTAAAGCGACTCCGTGGCCACTTTATGGAGATGGGGATCGATGCTAGTGAACAGATTTATCAAGCAACGAAGGCGTTTACAGAGAGCGATACAGTATTGGCAGAGCAAGTCCTAAAAACTGATCCTAAGATTAATGATGAGGAAATTAATCTTGAAAAAGAAGCGCTTAAGTTAATGGCGTTACAACAACCTGTAGCAAGCGATTTTCGAAAAATTATTAGTATTTTGAAGGCAAGTAGCGACATTGAACGGTTAGGCGATTATGCATCCCACATTGCTCGGGCAGCCATTCATTTAAGCGATCGGGAGCATAATGAAGAAATTGAAGAACAGATTGAAAAGATGATGATGATTGTTCGGGAGATGTTAGAACGGGTTCTGGATGCATATGTTTATACTGATGAACAAAAAGCCTATGAGGTTGCTAATGAAGATTTAAAAGTTGACTTAATCTATGTTCAACAGCAACGGGCAATTATGAATGCATTGGTAAAAGCAGGGCAGAACGTTAAAACGTATGGTGATTACCTTTCTGTAATTCGTTACCTTGAGCGTGCCGGCGATCATATTGTGAACCTTGCAGAATGGATTATTTATAGTGGTTCAGGGAAGCTGGTAGAGTTGAACCCTGGAAAGGCTGATCCAACGATGGTTAAACGGAAACTACAAAAATAATCATAGTCCGAATAAAAAAGGGCTGTGACATAAGCTCTATTACTTAGATAAAACACGAACAACGCAGTACACAAATAAGCTCCAGTGCTCGGTAAGATCCGAACTCTGGAGCTCTATTTGTGCTTGCGGGGGCGTGAAAACGAAGTCATAAATGACTTCTGTCACGCTCCCTTTTCGAATGTATTAAAGACGGACCTTATTCCTTCGTAAAATTGAATTCGTCCGCATGACGGAGCGAGTAGCAGGAGTAAATAATTAAGCCAAGAGCGATCCAAGCAAGATATGTTAACCAGGCAATTAACGAGATGCTAACAAGAAGAACGATACAAATAATAATTGAAAGTACCGGAATTGTTTTACCAAATGGCACCTTGAATGGTCGCTTAAGTTCTGGGTAACGGAGACGCAGGATAATAACAATAAGTGAAATTAACGCGAAAACCATTAGAGAACCGATGTTAGCAATTAATGCCAGGTAGTGAAGGTCAAATTCACCAGCTAAAACCGCTGAAAAGATCCCCACTAACCAGATTGCTCGATTAGGACTTTGAGTTTTAGCATTTACTTTAGCAAGGCCTTGAGGAAGAAAGGCACTTCGACTCATTGACTTAAGAATGTTAGAGCCAGCATAGATAAAGGCAAACACAACTGCCATGATTCCTAAAACAGCCCCCAGGGAGACAATCTCCGCAACGAAACTATGCCCCTTAACAATCAGAACATAGGACATGGCTTCAGAGACATTTAACTTGGTATAGGAAACAACCCCTGTCATAACAAGACTTACTAATACATAAAGGGTGGTAGAGATAATCAGACATAAAATTATTGCCCGGGGAATATTTTTATCAACATCCTTCGCGTCTTCTGCAGAAGTTGCCAGGGCGTCAAAGCCAAGGAACGAGAAGAAAACAGCAGAAGCACCAGTGAAGATTCCCTTATAACCATACGGGAGGAAAGGGTGCCAATTGCTTGGGTTAACGTGCTGAACGCTAACGATAATAAATAAAAGGATGATAAAAATTTTTACCCCAACAAGGAAGTTATTAATTAACTTACTCTCGCTTGTTCCTCGAGTTAGGATAATTGTCATTAAAAAGATCATCAGGACAGCTGGAAGGTTAACATACCCCCCAGCAGCTGGAGTAACTAAGAAACGATGAGGAAGGTTAACACCGAGAACCTCTAAAAATGATTGAACATAACCGGTCCAGCCATTCGCCACCGTTGCTGTGGTAGTAACGTAGACCCCAATTAGTGTCCAGCCGGCCAAAAATGCGACGAACTTACCAATAGATACCCAAGCATAGAAGAAGGCACTCCCAGAATTAGGTAAACTAGTAGTTAGTTCAGAATAACAGAGGCCAATTAATCCACTAGCTAACGCGGCAATTAGGAAAGAAAAGACGATCGCTGGGCCTGAATCTTCCGCGGCGACGATTCCAGTTAATACTAGAATTCCCGTACCAATAATTGCGCCGATACCTAAAATGGAAAGGTCAAAGAGACCGAGAGTTTTCTCGTGCTCTTTACCCTTTGGTAACTGATTTTGCATAATGATGATTCCTTTCAAAAAAATACAGAAAACTGAACCTTAATTTTACATTAAAAATCGCTGTGAATCAAATTGCCGATCCTGTAACCGCTTGCTTTAGCTCTTCTTTCAATGAATTTACTTTTATCATTTTATCTTTGGGGTTACGAATCTGCTAAGTTTTATTTTAAAATGGAAATAAAACTTAAAAGGAAGCAGATGGGATAATGGCATTACATAAATTGGTAGTAATCTCTCTTGATTCGATGGGCTTTCGCGATCTCGATGAATTTCGCGAATTCGTTCCCCATCTTGATCAATTAATTAAACGGGGAACGTGGGTTAAACGGGTTAGAGGAATCTTTCCGACCTTAACTTACCCATCACATACTTCAATCATTACTGGCCAATATCCAGCAATTCACGGCATTGTAAACAACACAAAAATTCAACCACAACGCGAATCGCCTGATTGGTACTGGTACCGTAAAGATGTTAAGGCAATGCCGCTTTATGATGTTGCACGTGAAGCCGGCTTAACAACGGCAGCATTTTTGTGGCCGGTTACTGCAGGAAGTAAAATAAATTATAATTTAGCAGAGATTTTTCCTAATCGGATCTGGACGAATCAAGTATTAGTGTCACTTAAAGCAAGTTCGCCACTGTTTCTTTATCAAATGAACCATCGCTACGGAAAACTTCGGCGAGGGATCAAGCAACCATGGCTTGATGATTTTGTGACTGCATGTGCTGTAGATACAATAAAAAATAAGCGCCCAGATCTTACGCTAATTCATTTAGTTGATATGGACAGTATGCGTCACCGGAATGGGGTTCGTTCTCCACAAGCTAAGGCGGCTTTGCAAAGGTTAGATCGTCGGGTAGCAAAGATTATTCAGGCAAGCCGTGATGCGGGGACATATGACGATACTGATTTTGTAATTTTAGGTGACCACTATCAAATCAATATTGATAAAATGATTCACCTTAACATGGCCTTCGCAAAACAGGGCCTGCTTACCCCGATTAAGGGAAAGTCAACGTACAAGAATAATTGGCGAGTGACCGCTAAAACATGTGACGGAGAAACGTATATTTATACTAAGGGCTATGTTGATCTGAATAAGTTGAAGCAATTAATTGCTGGTGTCGAAGGTGTTGAACGGATTTATAGTGGTGCGGAAGCGGTAAAGCTCGGTGCCGATCCAAAATGTAGTTTTTTAGTTGAGGCCAAACCGGGGTATTACTTTACCGATGAAGTTAATCGGCCGGCAATTGTCGAAAAGGTTGATCCCAGCTCGCTTGGCACTCATGATCGCTACCGTGCTGTTCATGGTTATGGTCCTAACCAGCCTAATTATTTCACAACTGCAATTTTTGTTGGACCAAGCATTAACCAAGGAAAGGAAGTAGAAACAGCCCACTTGGTTGATGAAGGGCCAACATTTGCTAAGATATTAGGACTCCATTATCCTGCACCAACAGCCGGTCAGGTAATTCCTGGAGTAATAAAAAGTGAGGTTAAGTAAGTGAAGTTTAATAAGCAACAGTGGCAATGGATTTTTTATGACTGAGCTAATTCTGGTTACGGAATTTTAGTAGTGACTGCTGTCTTGCCGGTTTACTTTAAGGCTATTGCAAATGAGAACGGGATTAGTGCAACCAATTCAACCGCATTTTGGGGTTATGCGAATAGTTTTGGTACTTTAATTGTATCATTAATGGCACCGTTACTTGGCGCGCTGGCGGATTACCCTAATTCAAAGCGACGGTGGCTGAATTTGTTTACGTGGGTTGGGATTGCAATGACCTTTGCGTTAGCTGTCGTTCCGATAAATCAATGGGCTGTGTTACTAATTATTTATGTTCTTTCGGTAATTGGTTATTCTGGCGGAAATCTTTTTTACGATAGTTTTCTGACTGATGTCGCTGATAATCAACAGATGGACGCTGTTTCAACAACCGGTTACGGGATGGGCTATCTTGGTGGTGTCCTCGCTTTCATTATTTTTCTTGGTGCACAACTAACTGGTGGTTTTAATGGCCTTTTAAGTAGTTATGGAATTGCCAAATTCAGCTTTATCCTCGCTGCAGTCTGGTGGGTAATTTTTGCTTGGCCGTTGTTAAGACATGGGCATCAGTACCATAATGTTCAGGCGGTAACCGATCCAGTGGTGGATAGTTTCAAACGATTAGGAAGAACGCTTTATCACGTTAAACAGCACCGAAAGATTTTCTGGTTTCTGGTTGCTTACTTCTTTTATATTGATGGCGTTGATACTATTTTTACAATGGTGACCGCAATCGGGAAGGACCTCGGAATCGAAACAACAATGCTAATGCTTGTTCTGCTTATGGTTCAATTAACTGCATTCCCGTGTTCAATTCTTTATGGTTGGCTAGCTCAGAAGACATCAAACCGTTTAGCAATTCTAGTAGGGATTATCATTTACCTTTTTATTTGTTTAGATGCGTTACGCTTAAAATCATTAGCTGATTTTTGGGTTCTTGCTATTTTAGTTGGGACAAGTCAAGGCGGGTTACAAGCGCTTAGTCGGTCTTATTTTGGCCAGTTGATCCCTAAAGATTCGAGTAGCGAGTTCTTTGGCTTTTATAATATTCTTGGTAAATTTTCCGCTATTTTGGGTCCGGTAATTGTGGGCTTTGTAACCCAATTGACTAATAAATCCACGGTTGGTGCAGCTTCTCTTAGTATTCTTTTCTTAATTGGACTAATCATTTTTCTAATGTTGCCGCGGTTGACTCAAGAAACGAGTGATTAAATGACAAAGATTGATGAGCAGTTTATGCAATCTGTGTTGAACATTGTTGATATTATTCCGTTCGGTCGGGTAGCAACCTATGGGCAAATCGCTAAAATAATCGGTCGTCCCCGAAATGCTAGATTAGTGGGTAAGGCTCTTGGCAAGTCCGGCGGCTATGGTAAACATCCTTGTCACAGGGTAGTAACCGCTACTGGCCGACTTGTTCCAGGATGGTTTGACCAGCGACCAATGCTGATGGCTGAGAAGGTACCGTTTAAGGACGAAAACCATGTTGATATCAAACGATGTCAATGGCGTGGGATCTAATAGTTAGCAGTAATTTCAACTTAAGTATGCTAAAATTAAACCATCTCTGTAAGCGAATACAAGAAGGGTGGGAGCTTGAATGCATGGATTTATTGGCGAATTTTTTGGGACAATGATTTTAATTGTCCTTGGCTGCGGTGCGTGTGCTAGCGTAAATTTAAAACAAAGTTATGGTCGCGGGAGTAACTGGTGGTACATTAGTATCTCCTGGGGACTAGCAGTAACAATGGGAGTTTATGTTGCTGGGTTCCTTGGTTCTCAAGGGCATCTTAATCCTGCGGTAACGATCCCATACGCAATTTTTGGCTTGTTTCCCTGGCATTCAGTGCTTCCTTATTTAAGTGGTCAATTTTTGGGTGCTTTTGTTGGCGCGATCATTGTGATTATTCAATTTTACCCGCAATTTAAGGTCACTAAAACGCCTAAGGAAGGGAATACTGTTGGCATTTTTGCTACGCGGCCGGCAATTAAAAACGGTCTGTTTAACTTTCTTTCAGAATTTATTGCGACCTTTGCCTTTATTTTCATCTTGTTGAATTTAGGCAATTTTACTTCAGGACTAAAACCATTTATGGTTGGCCTTGTGATTGCCGTTATTGGAACTTGCCTTGGTTCAACGACTGGTTTTGCCTTGAATCCTGCCCGGGACTGGTCACCACGGTTAGCCTATACTATTCTTCCCGTACCAAATAAGGGAAAAGGTGAATGGTCATATGCTTGGGTACCAATGCTTGGCCCTTTGGCTGGGAGCCTTTTTGCGTGCTGGATAGAACAATTAGCAACAATCTAAAGAACATCTTGATAGAATAAAATAAAAGAGATCGAAAATTCCAATCAGAATTTTCGACCTCTTTTACTTTAGGATAAATGGTTTTTAGTTTTCCCGAGAGTATGATGCAATATCAGCGAGAATTTCGTTCATAAATGCATCTTGGCTCATTTCGTTTTGTTCCTTTTCACCATACTTCCGTACAGAAACACCGTTATTAGCCTTTTCATCGTCACCAACAACAAGAGTGTATGGAACCTTTTGAGTTTGAGATTCACGAATCTTGTAACCCATCTTTTCGTTCCGGTGATCAACAACAACCCGGATGTTAGCAGCCTTCATCTTCTTAGCAAGTTCATCAGCATATTCACCATGAGCATCTTCATTAACTGGAATAATGTGAACTTGTTCAGGAGCTAACCAGGTTGGGAAGGCACCCTTGTAAATTTCAGTTAAGTAAGCGATGAACCGTTCCATAGTACCAACAACACCACGGTGAATCATAACTGGTTGATGTTCCTTACCATCTTGGCCGACATAAGTAAGACCGAAACGTTCTGGAAGCATAAAGTCAAGTTGGATTGTTGACATGGTTTCATCATTGCCAAGGGCAGTCTTAGTTTGAATATCAAGCTTTGGACCGTAGAAGGCAGCTTCACCTTCAGCTTCGTAGTAATCAAGGTTAAGGTCATCCATGGCCTTCTTTAACATTGATTGAGACTTTTCCCACATCTCATCGTTAGCATAGTACTTCTTAACGTTCTTTGGATCACGAAGAGAAAGACGGAAACTGTAATCAGTAATGTCAAAGTCCTTGTAAACGTCCATGATTAAACGAAGAATCTTAGCAAATTCAGAACGGATTTGGTCAAGGGTAACGAAAGTGTGACCATCATTTAAGGTCATTTCACGAACCCGTTGAAGACCAGAAAGGGCACCAGACTTTTCGTAACGGTGCATCATTCCAAGTTCAGCAATCCGTAATGGAAGATCACGGTATGAACGAATATGGTGCTTGTAAATTTGAATATGGCTTGGACAGTTCATTGGCCGTAATTCAAGCATTTCACCATCACCCATGTCCATTGGTGGGAACATGTCATCGCGGTAGTGTTCCCAGTGACCAGAAGTCTTGTAAGCATCGAGGTTCATTAATACTGGAGTGTAAACGTGCTTGTAACCGTCCGCTACTTCACGATCGATGATGTAACGTTCGATTGTCCGCCGAATAGTGGCACCCTTTGGCATCCAGTATGGTAATCCGGCACCAACCTTTGGATCAACGAAGAAGAGATCAAGTTGGTTACCGATAACCCGGTGATCACGTTCCTTGGCTTCTTGACGCTTCTTAAGGTCTTCTTCTAAGGCATCCTTCTTGTAGAAGACAGTACCATAAATCCGTTGGAGCATTGGGTTTGATGACATACCCTTCCAGTAAGCACCGGCAACGGAAAGAAGACGGAGGTTCTTGACAACATCGCCATAAAGGAGAATATCGTCGTCGGCAACTGCCTTGACATCACCAAGTTGGTACATGGCAACCTTGCCATCCTTGGCACTTTCCTTGATCAATTCACTTGAGAAGCGGTCTGCTTCAACTTCTGTTAAAGCATCTTCAACAGGTACTTCGACAAATTCAACTTTTGCATCGTTCTTTGCCATTCCCTTGATAACATCTTCAAGTGCTGGTAATTCGTCAGCAGAAACTTGTTGGTTGTCCTTGTCTGAATCAACATGGAAACCATCTTCGTCAGCGACTGCTTCCCCTAAACGAATTCCCTTAAATTCTTGCTTTAAGGCAACTTTCAACATCAATGCAGAAAGCTTCCGTAATGCTTGTAAACCTTCTTTTGAATCACGATCGATCTTTTTAACTGATCCATCTGGTGACATAACAGCAACTTGAGCCATAAACAATCTCTCCCTTTTTTGTAGTTAAACAAAAAACGTCCCTAACGCTACTAAAGTAATAGCGTTAGGGACGTCAATTATTTTTATAATTAGCGTGGTTCCACCCATCTTCAGGACGTACTGATACCGTCCTCTCTAAGGTGTATTAACGGACACGACCCGACTCGCCTTATTTCGGCAAGCAATAAGTAAAGGTGGTACAACAATAATTAGATCCTCAACGGTGCTTCCAGCCTAGGCACCGACTCCCTAGTAGAGGGTAACTAATGTGCATATCCTTTAATTGCCTATGATTATATCACTGGGAGAACGAATCGCAACCCCTTTTTTGAATTTTATTTAGTGACTAGCAGAGTTTGGTGCTGGTGTAGAGCCAGTGCTACCACCATTATTTCCGTTATTAGATTGACCATTACCAGAATTGTTAGATTGATGGGCATTCCCGTTATTATTGTTCTGGTTTGATTGTGGAGTGCTGTTTTGAGAAGAAGTTGTGTTTCCGCCATTATTGTCGGTTGTGTGTTGGTCTTGATTAGAGTAGTGTTGAGTTCCCCGTGAACCGCCACCGTTATTGGTGGAGTATGAGAATGAATAAGTATCCTGGTCATCATCACTGGTACTAGAAGACTGGTGCTTTTTGTGATGCTTCTTTTTGTGTGACGATGATTTACTACTGGTTGAGACTGTTGTGTCATTGTTATCAGTATTAACAGGGTTTTGTTGCTTGATCAAAAAGACGATGATCATGATCACTAAGATGGCTAACAGGATTGCTAGCAGGATTTTGAAAAGCTTATTTTTTCCCTTAAAATGGGGCATCTTTGGCTTTTTACCGCCCAAGTGGGAACGACGATTGTTATTTGAATCATATAGCTGAACACGGGTAGGGCGTTCATTATTATTTTGATTGTTCAATGAATTCACCTCAAAGTTAAGGATGAGACTTATATTTTCAAAGATATATTATAACATTTTACCGGATTATCAACTGGTTTAGTGCTATTTAGAAGCAAAAAATTAGGGACCGGGAATTACCCCAGCCCCTAATTTTAAATCTTTACTTTTATTTAGGGAGGAAAAGATATAGGAGTTATCTTATGGTTCCTAATATACAGGTAAAGTTCGAAGAATTTGTGAGTGAATAATAAAGGAAGTTTTAATCCTTGCTATCAGCCATCTTTTCTTCCTTTTGACCGAAACCTTTTCCTTCAGCAGCAAAGCGTTTGTCACCACGATATAGTTCAACACAAGTCCAAGCTAAGAGGACAAGGATGATAATAATGGTGATGTAGGCTAAGACATCTGAAGTACCTTTTGACCAAATATCAAATCCTTCATATGTTGAAGGAAGGTTGTAGAGGTTCAAGAAAGTTAATGCAATAACGGAGATCCAACCACAAACTTTAACCCAGCCGCGGTTCTTAAATTCACCCATTTCAACGTCACTGTTAGTCATCATTAACAATGGCAACATTGAGAATGGTAGGGCAAATGCTAAGAATACCTGTGAGTTTTCCATTAGAAGGTTCAAAGCAGTGTGTTGTTGGATAGTTGATTCGCCTGAAGTCATCCCAACACAGATTAAAACAGGGATAACTGAGATAATCCGCGTAACAAGACGACGAGCCCAAAGTGGCATCTTCATGTGAACGAACCCTTCCATAATTACTTGACCAGTTAAGGTACCAGTAATGGTTGAGTTTTGACCAGAAGCAAGCAGGGCAACAGCAAATAGTGTTGAAAGAATACCAGACTTAGCAACTGCAATCAAAATTGGGTTACTGAGCATTGAAGTGTTATTTAATGCATCGTAAAGGCCGAAGAATGAACTATCTTGAACGGCACCAGTCTTAAATACGGCAACCCCCATGATTAACAGCAATGCGTTAACAACAAAGGCTAATGACAATTGAATATTAGAATCCCAAGTGGTGAACCGGACAGTTTGCCGGATACTATCCAAGTCGTTGTGGTCGATTTGCCGAGTCTGAGAAATTGCTGAGTGGAGGTATAAGTTGTGAGGCATAACAGTCGCACCAATGATACCAAGTGAACCACTTAATGGAGTAATTCCACCGATTTCTGGTGACTTAGCAATTGCCTTAGTAGAAGGCAATAAGCCAGCAAAAGCAGCACCCCAGTTAGGGTGTGACAATGCGACTTGGTAAGCAAAGACAAACAGAATAACTAAAATTAGGCAGGCAACAATTGCTTCGATCTTCCGGAAACCAATCTTGGTTAATAATAGCAATACCAAAACATCAAGAACGGTAATAAATACTGATGGAATCAACGGAATATGGAATAACAAGTTAAGGGCGATTGCGGCACCAATAACTTCAGCAATATCAGTCGCCATGATGGCTAACTCAGTCATGATCCAGAGAATAACACCTAATGCTTTACCGGTACGGGCCCGTGTTGCCTGGGCTAAGTCCATTTGACTCACGATTCCGAGTTTAGCCGCCATGTATTGAAGTAACATCGCAATCAAACTTGAAATCAAGATAGTAGTCATTAAGGTGTACTGGAAACTCTGACCACCGGTAATTGAAGTAGCCCAGTTACCAGGATCCATATAACCCACGGCAACTAATGCACCAGGGCCAGAATAAGCGAATAATGTTCGCCAGAAACCTTTACCATGTGGAACCTTAATAGTTCCGTTAATCTCTTCCAGAGACTTACCGTTAGCATATTCAATTAAATGATGCTTACGGTGTTGATTTTTTGTGTTGTCCACGCCAAATCCACCTTTCATCTTTTTTTGTTAACACAAATTGAACAGATCGATTAACTTAAATTGATTACTTTTTTAGGGTAACATAAAAAATAATATACTACAACGGAAGATTGCCTATTTGACGGTCTTTGTTAGTGGGATGAGGAAAAGTAAAAGACAAATTTTGGTTGACCTAACGAGGATCAAACCGCTTTCAAAAAGCAAAAATAAAATTTAAAATTCATAAAAATAATTAATTATTTTTAAATCAAAGAAACAAAGAATGAAATCACTAAGTGGTAGAAGAAATTTATGTTAACCGGTTGACATTGAAATGCTAATTCGATTATAATCAAACGCATAAGTTAAAAGAAATATTTCACAAGCGAGGTATTAGTAATGAAAGCTCTTGTATTAACTGCTGTTAAGAACTTAGAAGTTAAAGACGTTGATATGCCTGAAATTAAGCCTGATGAAGTGCTTGTTCACACTGCCTATGCAGGTATTTGTGGAACCGATCACGCACTCTACGCTGGATTACCAGGTTCAGCTGATGCTGTTCCACCAATTGTATTGGGACACGAAAACTCTGGTGTGGTTGCCAAGGTTGGTTCAGAAGTTAAGAATGTTAAGGTTGGGGACCGGGTTTCTGTTGACCCTAACATCTACTGTGGCGAATGTAAGTACTGCCGGACATCCCGTCCAGAACTTTGTGAACATTTAGATGCAGTTGGTGTTACTCGTGATGGTGGATTTGAAGATTACTTCACTGCACCAGCTAAGGTTGTATACCCAATTCCTGACAGTCTTTCATTAAAGGCGGCTGCGGTTACTGAACCACTTTCATGTGCTGTTCACGGGGTTGACCTTCTCGAATTGCACCCATACCAAAAAGTATTGGTTATTGGTGATGGCTTCATGGGCCAACTTTTCGTTCAAACTTTACTTGCTCAAGGGGTAGAAGAAGTTACCTTGAGTGGTCTTTCTGAAGACAAGTTGAAGTTAAACCACGACAAGTTTGGTGCGAAGACTATTAATACTGCTAAGGGTGAAAAGATTCCTAACGATACTTACGACATCGTCATTGAAGCCGTTGGTCGTCCAGAAACCCAAGAACAAGCGGTTGAAGCAGCTGCTCGTGGTGGCCAGGTATTAATGTTTGGTGTTGGTAACCCAGATGATAAGTTCTCCATTAACAGTTATGAAGTATTCCAAAAGCAATTAACCATTCAAGGTGCTTTCATTAACCCTTACTGCTTTGAAGATGCAATTGCTTTGATGGGTTCAGGTAAGGTTGATGTCTTACCATTGCTTTCTCACGAATTTGACCTTAAGGAAGTTGATGACTTTGTAAATGGTCGAATTGATGGTGTTTCTAAGGCTGTTGTTAAGTTAGCTGGGGAAGAAGCCTAAAGACAAGTTGAATTTTATAAAAAAGATTGAGTTTAGAACGAGCTCAATCCTTTTTTTTGCTCAAAGGTTGACACGGTGTCACCGAAATGTTACTGTTAATTTAACGAAAAGTGACACGATGTCAACCGATCAACGGGGGAATTAAAATGCCAAGCACAACTTTCTTAAATTTAAATGAGGATAAAAGGAAAAAGGTCGTTCAATCGTTATTACTGGAGTTTAGTAACCATAGTGTTTCTGATGCACAGGTTGCACGGATTGTTAAAGAAGCGGGAATTGCTCGTGGGGCTTTTTATAAGTACTTTAATGATTTGCAAGATGCATATGCTTACCTTTACCAGCAAGCAATGGTTGAAATTCATAAAAAGATCACGAATAGTAGCCAGATACTTAGCGCGGAAGAGTACCGGAAACAGATTAAAGATTTTTTAGATGCTGTTAATGGCAGTCCGTATCAAGATTTGATTCGGCTTCATTTTCAAGTAAATGAAAGTCTAGTTAAACCAAGTCACACTAAGGCTCCGCAACCAAAGGACAGTCGAGAGTGGGGAGTGATGGTATTAAGTCATGAGGCAATCAAGGAGAGCCTCCAAACTCCAGAGAAGGAAAAGCAGATTATCGAACGGTGTTACGAAGCAATTCGACTTCTAACACAGAAAGCGTGATTTAGATGTTTTTAGCAATCAAGGAAATTTTACATGAAAAATTTCGCTATGGCCTAATAATGGCAATGTTTATCCTGATTAGTTATTTGATGCTGATTTTAATGGGATTAATGTTGGGACTAGCGAACGAAAACACCGCAGCAATAAAGTCTTGGGGTACACAGACAGTATTTTTGAATAAGGATAGTAACGATAGCCTTAGTCAATCATTAATTACAAAGGATCAAATTAAAAGCCTTTCTAAAAATGATGCGCTTGTCGGGGCAACTCCAGTGGTTATCGAAACAACCGATAAAACAAATCACCATAAGGAAAACATCCAGTTTGTTGGTTTAGCTCGTGATCAATTTATTTACCAGGATCGGTTGGAATTAGTTAGTGGACACCGGGCAAAGAATGATCACCAGATTGTATTGGATGAAAGTTTGAGAGATAAGGGATACCGCTTGGGAAAGAAGGTTACCTTAAATTCACTTTCCCCAAAATATGAAGTTGTTGGCTTTGCAAAAAATGCAAAACTGAATATTGCACCAATTGCATACGGAAGCTTAGGAACATGGCGAAATTTAAAAGGAGTAAATAATTCAATTGTTGCTAGCGGTGTTTTTAGTAACCAAAAGCAGGCAGCTAGCAATGAACCCAAATTGGCTCACTATACCGCAAAAGAATTTATCAATAAGTTGCCGGGTTACCGAGCTCAGAATACAACCTTTATCTTTATGATTTCATTTTTAATGGTAATTTCATTGATTATCATTGCTGTTTTCCTCTATATCTTAACAATGCAGAAAATGGCTCATTTTGCAGTCCTTAGAGCTCAAGGGGTTCCAGCAAAGCACTTAGTTAGTTCAACGCTAGCTCAAGCAGTAATCTTAGTCTTTGTTGGTGATGTTGGAGGAATTATCTTAACTGAACTGACTTCACTGATGTTACCAACCACGGTACCAATCTTGATGAACTGGCCCTTAATTTTAGGATTATCTGCTGTGATGATTGTTTTAGGAATACTTGGTGCGTTATTACCTGTAAGACTAATTCTTAAGATTGATCCAGTTGAGGCACTTAATTAAGGGGGGAAGAATTATGGAAACAGCCATAAAGTTAGAGAATGTAAATAAGTCCTTCGGTAAGGGAATCGGTAAAGTTCAGGTATTAAAGGATGTTAATTTTGCGGCCAATCTTGGTGAACTATGTTTAGTTCTTGGGCCTTCTGGTTCTGGTAAAAGTACATTTCTTACGATTGCGGGAGGCCTTCAAACACCGGATAGCGGGAAAGTAATCATTGATGGTCAAGATTTTTTAAGTCTCCCGAGTAAGAAACGGGATCAATTTCGGTTAAATAAAATTGGCTTTGTCCTTCAATCGTATAACCTGTTACCATATTTAAACATTGCTGACCAATTTAAGCTGGTTCAGCAGGTAAAGGAAGATGGCAACATGGATCAAAAAGAATTCCATCAATTACTTGATGAACTTGGAATTGAAAAACTATTAAAACAGTATCCGGCCGAACTTTCTGGTGGGCAAAATCAACGGGTTGCAATTGCCCGAGCACTATATACTGAACCACAAATTGTTTTAGCTGATGAACCAACATCTGCTCTTGATAGCGATCGGGTGGAAATGGTTGGAAAACTATTAAAAGAATTAGCTGCTGAGCGAAACAAGGCGGTAATCGTAGTAACTCACGATCTTCGGTTACGTCAATTTGCCGATAAGATTTATCAATTAGAGGATGGCAAACTAAAGCGCGAAAAAGTTCCCCAATAATTTTCCGGGAAATGATAATAAGATTTAATTTAGAATTATCCAAGGTAATTTTATAAGAGCGGTAACCTTGATATAATCGTTATATTAATGAGCGTTTAGATAAAACAGTTAAGGAGGAGACTATGGCCTTTCTGGAATTAAAGGATATCCGCAAAGCATATTACCTAGATAAACAGAAATTTCCCGTTCTTAAGGGAATTGATCTTTCTTTTGAGCGTGGCGAACTTGTTTCGATTCTTGGGGAATCCGGTGGTGGAAAGTCCACTTTAATGAATATTATTGGGGGCTTAGACCGTAATTTTAAGGGGAAAGTGATCGTTGACGGGAAAATAATTGATCACAGTAAGGAAAAGCAGTTGGACAACTATCGGCGCTCAACTGTTGGTTATATTTACCAGTCGTATAACTTAATTTCTCACCTAACAGTTCTTGATAATGTTTTGATTGCTCTTGATATGACAACCTTAGATAAAGCTGCTCGACGAAAACGGGCATTAGAACTGCTAGAGCGAGTGGGGTTAGCTGATCAAGTTAATAAGCACCCCAACCATTTATCTGGTGGTCAAAAGCAACGGGTAGCGATCGCGCGAGCACTAGCTAGTGATCCTCAGTTAATCATTGCTGATGAACCAACGGGGGCCCTTGATTCTGAGAATACAAAAGAAGTATTGAACCTTCTAGATGATATTGCAAAGGACGGGAAACTAGTAATTGCCGTTACCCACTCACAAGAAGTAGCGGATCATGGGACCCGGATTGTTCATCTTGCAGACGGAAAAATTGATGGAGATGAACGGCTTAGACCCGCATATCCAATTCCGGATGATCCAGAGCATCTTCAATCACGGGTCCTTCCGGCAATGGCAAGCTACCGGACCTCATTTAAGCATTTGATGTATAATTTTTGGCGAAATTCGCTAATAATGCTTGGAACAGCAATTGGTATTTTTGCGGTCCTCCTGTTCAGCGGATTGGGGAATGGTGTAAATGGTTATATGCAAGACCAAATTAATTCGTTAGCCAATCCCCGGAGTATTACCATCCTAAAAAACACCACTGGGAAAAAGATGACCCAGGATCAACTACAGATGTCTACCCAGAACATGATGGCGGATCCGCAATCGATGTTTATTAAACAAAGTGAGATTAATCAAGTGAAGAAGATTGCCGGAATATCCTCTGTCGAAAAGGGGTATATGTTACCAAGTTACCGGCTTTCGTATAAGGATCTCCAACAAAGCGGCACTTCAATGGAAAGCTGGACTGATGCAACCACAACTAGGGGAATTACTAAGGGTCATAAACCAGGTAATGGTGAGATCGTCCTTACTAAACAACAAGCAATCCAATTAAGCAGTGCTAAAAAGTATCGGCAATTAATTGGAAAGACAGTTAAGCTTAGTTTCAACTGGGTTGATGTTTCAGGGAAGCCAGTTCAAGCAGAGGGGAATGTCAAAGTATCAGGCATTTCTAATGGTACTAGTGTGAGGACTTCGATTAATTCCGCAACGCTAACCAGGATGATTCGCGAAGCTAATGGTAGCGTCCAGCCTAACTTTCTTTCTGTAAATGTTAAGGATCTAAACCAGGTCCAGACTGTTGCTAATCGGGTTAATAATTTACGGAATGCCCAGAATAAGCGAATCCTAGGTGCAATGACGGTCGGCTCAATTTTGAAGACTGTTAATACCTACGTTAAGTTAGCCTCTACCCTGCTTGCTGCCATTGCTGGAATTTCATTGCTTGTTTCGGCCTTGATGATTATTGTAACAATGTACATGTCAGTTTCAGAGCGGACCAAGGAAATCGGCATTTTACGGGCACTCGGTGAACGAAAAAAGGATATTCGCCGACTGTTCACATCCGAATCGTTGTTTATTGGATTCTTTTCCGCAATTTTGGCCCTGATCATTGTCTTTATTGCCACATTAGCAATTAATCATGGCCTATATCACTTGATTAAATATAATATTATTCAAATTACTTTTGGTAATATTGCTTTTGCCTTTATAGTAGCGTTGGTTATTTCATTCTTGGCAGCTCTATTGCCAGCCCGGCGAGCAGCTAACTTGAATCCAATTGATGCGCTTGCGGCAGATTAAAAGATCAGAATCGAATAATATTGAATAGGGGGCATAATCGATTAGTCATGACTGACGATCGGTGGTGCTCCTTTTCTTATGTTTAATATACTATTTTGACTAAAATGACTATTATCATGATAAAACTTTAAAAATATTTTTAGGTTATCCGAAAATGACAGTATAATAGACAATGGAGGTGTTAGGAATGACGACGGTTTATATTCAAGACAAAGAAAACGCAACTCAAGAATTTAATTGTTCTGATGGTTCCACTGGTGTACTTAAAGTGGAAGATTTAACAACGACACCAACATATTATTTTAAGTTTTATGCTCATAGTCACCCGAGTTTTCGGTTAACCGATAATGACTTTCATGATGGAAAGAAAGTTGTGATTCGGGACATCATGGCGAAAGATCAAATTGCTTTAAAGTTTACTTAGTTTCTGTGGATAGTGGGACGCTAGGTAAAAATTAAATATAATAAAACGGGCGGGAATGTGATAGGAGTCGTTTGTGGCTTCATTTCACGTCCCCGTCCGTTTATTTTTCCGTTAGAAATTACCGATGGATTATTTGCTCTGCGTGTGAAAGCACATCTGCAATCAGCGTCATTACTTGTGGATCTTCGAGGCGGTAGATAATCGTTTTTCCGTCGCGTCGCTGTTCGACCAAATTAAACTTGCGGAGTAGCTGCAGTTGGTGGGATACCCCTGATTGTTCCCACTTCATCCGTTGACTAATTTCCGTTACGCTCATTGAATCTTGAATTAAGAGATATAGTAATTGCAGTCGTTTCGGATTACCAAGTAACTTAAATAATTGACTAATCTCCTCTATGTCAGCAAAAGCTCTCCCCGTTTGACTAATCATGTAATCACCCTTTTCACTATCCAAACTCAGGCCAAAACATATCAATACATATAACTCTATTATATAACAAATGAGCTTAAGTATGATTCTTTTATCATGCTTAAGCGCATTATTTTAATGATTTAATTATTTGATTAGAGAACGATTCGTTGACCCGCAACAATTCTGTTTGGATCAGAAATGTTGTTTAAGCGAGCCAAAGTTTCGTAGCTCATTCCATACCGGGCAGCGATTGCGGAAAGGGTATCGCCAGCTTGGATGGTGTATGAACCACCGTTGCTTGATGAGCTTGCTGCATAATGATGGCTTGTGTAACCTGAAGTACCAAGGTTAAGAGTCTGACCAACATAAATCCGGTTTGGGTTAGAAATGTTATTCAAGCGAGCCAGAGTTTCGTAACTCATTCCATACCGGGCAGCGATTGCGGAAAGTGAGTCACCGCTCTTAACGGTGTAGGATCCAGCAGATGAAGCAGTGGAATGGTTAACAACATTGGAAACGGTAGAAGTAGAACCAGAGCCTAATCTTAATACTTGGCCAACGTAGATCCGGTTTGGGTTGGCAATGTTGTTCAAGCGAGCCAAGGTTTCGTAACTCATTCCGTACCGGGCAGCGATTGCAGAAAGCGAGTCACCAACCTTGACGGTGTAACTACCTGCTGAAGTAGTACTAGTAGTTACTTGGTGAGTAGAATTAGCTGTAGTTGAGTTAGCACTTAGTTTCAATACTTGACCAACATAAATCCGGTTTGGATTAGAAATGTTGTTCAGGCTTGCCAAAGATTCATAATTGGTACCAAATTTGTTAGCAATTCCGGAAAGAGTGTCACCGGATTGAACGGTATATGTACCTGTAGCACTAGAACTGGTGTTAGCAGTATTGCTTGAAGTATTAGTGTTAGTTTGTGAACTGGCTTGTTGCCGGACAAGGAGCCGTTGACCAACGTAAATCCGGTTTGGATTACTAATATCGTTTAATGAAGCAAGGTGGTTAACGGTAGTACTGTAGCGGTTAGCAATTCCAGAAAGGGTATCACCGGATTGAACTGTGTAGTAACCGGTATTACTTACACTCGAACTGCCACTATTGTAACTGATGTTATCACCGTTATTGTTCTTATTAGTAACGACCTTACCGGAGAAAGCAACTGAGTCAAGTTGGGTTAAGTTATATGTCCGAATAAGGTTAATCAATGCGTTTGCATAGCTAGGATCTGTTGCGTAGCCGTCTTGACGAAGCTTGTTAGCAACTGAAACGTAATTAGTATCGCCAAGCAGGTTCCGGTAACGACTATTAACATTGAGGAACCGCCCATGATCGGTTACTGATTCAGAGTTGTTAGCGTATGCCCGGAAATTAGCGTTAACGTAAACTGAGCGACCGCCGTAGACTTCCCGAGTCCGCATTACTACTGAATGACCATTGTAAGAACCCTTAATCCCGAAAAGGTTATGGGCACTAGTTGATAAGCTTGACCGTCCCCAGCCACTTTCAAGAATTGCTTGGGCCACGGTAACGGATGGGAGAACTCGATATTGGTTCCAACCATCAATTGCCCCTTGAGCAACACTTTGGATAAACTGTTGTGAATGAGCGTTACTGCTAAAGTGAAGCGAATTTAAATCAACTGAAGATGCTGGAGCTTGAGCTGCATAAGCTGCCGTTGTGTTAGCTGAAGCAGCTGCTGATTGCGGAGCGACTGCAGAACTCGTAGCACTTGTTGGTGCGGAGCTTGCAGAAGAAGCTGAAGCAACGGTAGAAGTGGCAGCACTAGCAGCGCTAACTGCAGCGCTCGTTACCTTAACGTTTGAGGCTGCAACGGTTGCAGAAACAACTTCACTATTACTGCTGGTGTTGGCGCTTTGACTGGCAACATTATCAGCAGCACTGCTGTCAGTATTGTTACTATTAGAATTAGTATTAGCGGTAACTTCAGTGGCGTTATTGCTGGTTTGTTGCGTTTCATCGGCATGAGCTACAGCACCGGTTGCTGTTAGCAAGGTAACTGCAGTTAAACCAGCGAACATCCATTTTCGACCGCTCTTATACATTTTATAATGCGTTGTCGAATTTGTTAGTTCTGATCGATTCATTTTTCTGACTCCCCCTAGAAAAACTTCTTGGAACTTTATTAACTAATCGAACAATAATCAAAAGGTAATAAAAAGTAAAAGTTTTTAAGAAATTATTAAGATTTCAAACTAAATAAAAAGTATCATTAATATGTTAAAAGAGCAAGTAATTTTAACATTTATCGTTATTATAAAAACAACGATTATTTATTCTTATCAATCGAAAGATATATTTCTAAATAACTTCTATTAATAAACACTATATCACTAGTTGTTTAATTAAAATTATTTTGTTTAACCCCAGAGCTTGATATTAGGATATAATGAAAAACAGTTTGAGAAAGATTGGGGAAGAAGTATGGTAGCTAAACTACAAGATGTGGCTAAATTAGCTGGTGTTTCCGTAACAACTGTGTCACGGGTAATTAACAATTATGGTTCCTTAAGTGAAAAGACCATTAAGAAAGTTCATCAAGCAATGAACCAGTTAAACTATCAGCCGAATGCTCTTGCACGGGCAATGCAAGGAAAACCGTCAAAATTTATTGGCTTGATTTTCCCTAATCTTACGAACCCGTTCTTTGCTGAATTAGTTAATGAGTTGGAGCACCAGCTTTTCCTAAAAGGGTACAAGACGATTATTGCTTCTTCGGCTGAAAATCGCGAAATTGAACATGAGTACTTAAACATGCTTTTTGCTAATCAGGTAGACGGAATTATTTCAGGTTCCCATAACCTGGGAATTGAGGAATATCAGCAACTGACTGCGCCAATCGTTTCCTTTGACCGTTATCTTTCTGATAATATTCCAATTGTTGCAGCCGATAGTTATCGTGGTGGTAAATTAGCCGCTCGTTTTATGATCCAACATCAGGTGAACTGGTTGGCAGTAATTGTTGACGAGGATACCTCCGTTTCGCCAACGTTAAATCGGCTGCAGGGGGTAGTTGACTATCTGAATGATCAGGGCCACAATTTCGTAACCTTAACTAAAGAAGAAATTGACCAGACAGACTTTGCCAAACAATTTGATGGTGTAATTGCATCGAATGATGTTCAAGCACTAAGGATCATTTCGCAGTATCGACAAAAGGGGTACCAAGTTAATCGTGACTTTTTTGTCACTGGATATGATGGCTCACAATTGATTTGTCAAATTGCCCCACAATTACCGACTGTGGTTCAGCCAATCCATGCCCTTGCTGAGAATTTGATTTCGACATTATTTGAACGGATAGCTAACCCGAGAAAGAAGATTGAATCAGTAACATTACCGGTAAAATTTAGGGAATAATCAGTTCACTGTTCTAATGAATAAATTAGAGTTTTTTATACATATAAGGCCCCTAACATTCATTTTTCTTGAATGCTAGGGGCCTTGTAATATTAAATTAATCGTTACTGGTGTTGTTGCTTTGCATGAACCGTTCAATTAATTCGGCTTCTTCATCAGTTGCGTTACTGTTACCAGATTTGATATCGTGAATCCGTTCAACAGATAAGTGACTACCAAAAGCAACCTGATTATCGTTCATGTCGTGCTCACGTTCAAATTTGATCAATTCCTGGGCAATTTCGTTCAAATTATCCATGAAATAAATTTCCCCCCTTAGTGCTATTTAGCAAAGCTAATATAAGATTAACTAGTCCTATTGTAGAACATTCTTTGATTCGATGCCAAAATTAAGTTTATCATAGATTGCGAGAATGAAATGGAATAAATATTTAAGTTTTGGTGATGTGGGCGGACAATGGTATGATTTTGTGTGATAATCAATATAAGTTAAGTCTATTGAGAAGAAATGGAGAATTAAAATTATGAGTTGGAACTGGCTAGGCTGGTTAATGTGGATTCTTGGAATTGGCTTTTTAGGTTTTGTAATCCATTATATTCGGGTAAAGCAGCTAATGTTAATTGCTAAAACGAAGAAACGGTTTGATGGTAAATTGTTTACCCAGTATGTGGTAATGAGTTTGGTGGCTATTTTATGGTTAGGAAGCTTGGTATACCTTCGCTTTATTCAACCGATTAACTACAATGATCGTCAACAGGTACAGCTATCCACAAAGTACCAACCATTACAATTACATGATCAAGGGAACGATTATTATTATGTTCTTGCTAAGCATAGTACATCAGGGAAGCGACCGATCGTGTCATACACTTATTGGGCTGATAATTCTAAGTACATGGTTAGTTCCCGATTTAGTTCAATTAGTGATGGAGCGCAGCTTATTCCTGTTGAAGCAACGAGCTTACCATGGAATAAGGAAAAACTGCAGAAAATTGATAACGAATCAGGACATGCATTTGCTGCGGTGATGACGGGCCATTACCGTAATACACCGTTAAATGGTCTTAGCTTACGAGCAAATCATATTGCGTCTAGTTATACTCTGCTTCGGGTGCCACAGGAAAACATGGTAGCTGAACACTAATTAATTATAAGGATTTAATATTGGGATTGAGATTGTATCTCAGTCTCTTTCTTTTTGAGGAGTTCAGTAAAAAGTTGTGGGATTAGAAAAAGAACGAATGAAGAAAGAAAAAACGGTTCAATTAAAGTGGGTGGCATTAGCAAGCTTGCTGAATAATACTGGGGATGCCTTTATCTGGCCGTTAACAACGATGTATGTTAACAAATATTTAGGACAAACGTTAACAACTGCGGGAGTAGTGATGCTCCTGATATCAATTGCAATGATGGCTGGTAATTACATTGGGGGATGGTTGTTTGACCATTGGAGTTCTTATCGAACGGCTTTGCTAGGCGTGACATGTTCGACCATTCCGATTATCCTACTGATTTTTATTCACGGTTGGCCATGGTATGCGGTGCTGATGGTAATTAATAGTTTTGGTGATGGGATTAATATGACGATTGTTAATTCCTACGGGACGGCGGTTGCCAATCACCCAGCACGCTTCGTGTTTAACTACATTTACATGGCATTTAATGTGGGGGTAGTGTTGGGAACCCTTCTTGTGGGTGTCTTATTGCCGATTAGTGTCGTACTGGTCTTTAGCGTTGCCTCGGCATTCTATCTAGGCTTAACCCTAATGGTACTCTTTACGTTTAATATTGAGGTTAAAAGTATCGGACAGCAACGCTCAAAGCCAGGTCGACGAATCAAGGGCCGTTCAAAATTTATTGCCCTGGTATTCTTAATTTTGATTAATGTAATGACGATTCATATTAGTTATTCGCTTTGGGAAAGTGTTATGGCAGTTCATATGACTAATATGGGAATTCCGTTTTATGCATATAGTTTATTATGGACACTAAACGGGATCATTATTATTATCGGTCAACCATTAGTTAACAAGTTAAGTCCCTATATGCGGCTTTCAACCCAGATTGTGTTAGGAATTTTAATTTTTGCCAGTTCGTTTTTCTTCTTAATCTTTGCCCATAACTTGGTCGAATTTGTAATTGACTTTGTGGTTTTGACGATTGGGGAGACATTGAGCTTTGCAGGATTGCCAGCATGGATTACTCAATTGACTGGGACTGCTAATGCTGGTCACTATCAAGGCTTGTACAATATTGTCATTTCAGTTGGCCGAGCAATTGGACCGCTTTATGGCGGATATATAATTGAACATGGCAATTATCAAGAACTATTTTTTTCGGTTTTCATGCTGATGATTGTTACCTTGATGTTTGTAGGAATAAAATTATTTCATATTCACCAGCAGCAGGCACGGTAAAGGTACAAAAAATCTGCTAGCTATGGTAAAATCACACATGGATAATTAAGATTAACGATTAATTATAGAGAGACGATTTAATTTATTAGTCGCCCTCTAAGGCACTTTGTCTTAGGAGGGCGCTTTATTTTGAAGGGAGTACCAGTATGGAATACCAAAAACCAAAAGGAACCGCAGATTTACTACCAGGAACGACTAATCTTTGGGAAAAGGTTGAAGAAGTCGCGCGTAAGGTATTTGATCAATTTGGTTATCGCGGTATCCGGACACCAATGTTTGAAGATTACAACGTCTTTTCACGAAATGTTGGTGATACCTCGGACATCGTTGAAAAGGAAATGTACGATTTCCACGATAAGGGTGACCGGCACATTGCCTTACGTCCAGAGGGAACTGCTGGTGTTGTTCGGGCATACGTTGAAAATAAGCTGTATGGTCCTGAATATCCCAAACCATACAAGGTTTATTACATGGGGCCAATGTTTCGCTATGAGCGTCCACAATCAGGACGGCAACGCGAATTTCATCAAATTGGTGTTGAAGCATTAAATAATGAATCACCACAAATTGATGTTGAAGTAATTGCAATGGCAATGCAGCTATTCAAGCGGTTCGGTATTCCCAATGTGAAGTTAACAATTAATACTTTAGGTGATAAGCAGGTTCGTGAAGATTATCGTGAAGCATTAATTAACTTTCTGAAGCCCCACTACGATGAATTGAGTTCTGATTCTCAGGAGCGGATGTACCGGAACCCCCTTCGTGTTTTGGATAGTAAGGACGCTGGAGACCAAAAGATTGTTGCTCAAGCGCCATCCATTCTGGATTACTTGGATGAAGAATCACAGAATTACTTTGATCAAGTTCAATCCTTGTTAAGGGAACTAGGGATTGATTATGAAATTGATACTAACATGGTTCGGGGCTTAGATTACTACAACCACACAATCTTTGAAATCATGTCCGATTCGCCAGTATTCGGGGGTGGCTACACGACTGTTTGTGCGGGAGGTCGTTACAACGGTCTTATTAGCCAACTTGGTGGTCCTGAAGAAGGGGGAATTGGTTTCGGAATGGGAGTAGAACGGTTGATGCTCCTTCTTCAAGAAGAGAATCCAGAATTTGCTCCTCAAGATCAATTAGATGTCTTCTTTGCTAGTGCAAATGAAGATGGCGATAACCTTGCCTTTAAGATTCTAAATCAAATCCGTGATAAGGGCGTTGTTGCTGATAAAGATTACAGTGGCGTTAAGGTTGGTAAGCAAATTAAAGAAGCTTTCCGCCGTAATGCAAAGTACTTTGCGGTCTTTGGTGAACGTGAAGTTGATGAAGGGCAGTTCCAACTAAAGAATGCTGCTACTAAGGATACGGTTGATGTTAAGATTGCAGATTTTGTTGCTGAGCCAACAAAATATTTGCGGTAAATAGTAAAGGGGCCAGGAAAAACAAAATGTTTTTCCTGGCCCCTTTATCTATAATTGATAATTTTTATTTAAGGTTTACTTTACTTCAACTGGTGTTTCTGGAGTGTTGCCTTCAACTAATGCGAGGTTATTATCGAATGCCTTAACTACCATGTTGCGAACTGCGTGAGTAGTGTAGAAGGCGGTATGTGGAGTTACCAATACATTAGGACGGTCAATTAAGTCCTTTAAACGTGCATCTGGGAAGTCTTTACCTTGCCAGTCTTCGTTGAAGATCCCAACTTCGTCTTCGTAAGTATCCATAACGAAACCAAAGAGCTTACCACTATCCAATGCCCGAACAACAGCATCAGTATCTACTAATGCACCACGTGATACGTTAACAAGAACTGCGTCATCCTTCATCTTAGCGATAGTGTCATCGTTAATCATGTTAATAGTATCCTTCAATGCAGGAACGTGAAGGGAAACAACATCAGCTTGCTTGTAAAGATCATCAAGTGAGTCTACGTAGTAACCCTTCTTTTCAAGTTCAGGATTCTTGAAGGCATCGTAAGCAATAACTTTTGCGCCGAAGCCTTCCATGATTTGCATGTAAACTTGGCCAATGTGACCAGTTCCGATAACCCCAACGGTTTGATCACGAACTTCACGACCAATAGTTGGTGCCCAGCGAAGGTCACCCTTAGCGATCTTTTCGTCTAAGACCTTGTCTTGACGAAGAACACGTGCAGTTTGGATTGCGGCATGTTCTGCGATTGCATTTGGTGAGTAGACTGGAACATTGGTAATTTCAAAGCCAAGTTCCTTGGCCTTATCCATATCAATGTTATCAACCCCAACGTTCCGCAGTGACATCTTAGTGATTCCTAAGTCTGCCAATGCTTGAAGCGTTTCAGGAGTGTAATCTAATTGTTGGTATACAACGACACCATCAGCACCCTTTGCTAAACTAGCCGTTTCAGGTGTTAATAGCTTATCGGTGAAGTCAACCTCAACTGCAGGATGAGCAGCAGCCCATTCCTTTAAATAAGGTTCTTCATCTTTTCTGATACTAAAAGCAAAAATTTTACTCATAATGGTCCCTCCATTTAAGATAGTTCAAATACAATAGAATCATATTAACTATGAGAACTATTTCACTAATTATCTGAGATAATGCATCCAAAATCAAGCTTATTCAGTGATGTTTTATACATTTAAATTAAAAATGAATATTAATATCACTAATCGTCAACTGGATATGTCCCCATATCACTAGCAACAACTACCCGACCAGCATGTTTTTTACCAGCACTTTTAGTTAAACCAACCTTATTTACAGCAAAGGTAACGGTTGCCGTTGCATTAACGGCAACGCCCATTACTTCTCCAGTATCGGTATTAATACCTGATGGCATATCAACGGCAACCACTACGGCGTCACTATTATTAATAGCCTCAATTGCTGTAGCATAGTTGCCTTCAACAGGACGATCAATGCCGATACCAAACAGGGCATCGACAATCAATGATGCGTCTTTCAGAACATTAAGATCTGAAGTTTGCGGAATTTTATAGTACTGACAAATTCGATCTTGAACTTGGTGTTCATTGGAAGAGTGGTCCGGATTACCAACATTTAGAATAGTGACTTTTACACCGGCAATATGGAGGAGACGGGCGACATCTAGTCCATCTCCGCCGTTATTGCCACTTCCGGCAACCACCACAATGTTTTGTAAATTCAACGGAAATGCATTTAGTACTTCATCACGAACTGCCAATGCTGCGCGTTCCATCAATACTAATGACGGAATGCCAATTGTGTTAATTGTGTATGAATCATAGTGTCGCATTTGTTCAGCGGTAATTGCTTTGTCTGCCATAATGAAAACCTCCTGAATATAAACTACCTTTAGCTTAGCACTTTTTGTTAATTGTGAGCGGGACTAGAGGAGAGTAGAATATGGTTAGGTTAACTTATGGCTGGAGGAAGAGAATAGTGAGTAAAAAAGGAAAGTATGAAGTTCAACGGTTTACCTGTATTCCGGTCGAAACAAATGATAACGGTCAGTATCAACTGAAAGTAGATCAGCAAGGGAACGCCAAGATCCATATTTGGCGAACCGGGAAACATACAAAGGGAAAATATCAACGGCCCGGGCAATTGATGCTGACAGAAAATAATCTGATGGCCGTTATTATTGCTGCTGAGCCAATGGCATTTAAAGATCGTCATAGTGAAACGCCACTTCAACGTTTTCTAACGACTTTTGTGGATGATGCGGTTTTGCAGCAAGGGTTGAAGCTATTAAAATAAGTTACTGTTAATGCCAAAAATTGAATTTTTAGCATAATTATCACTAGAATTTGAAACAATAACCCCCGAAAATCGATTTTCGGGGGTTATTGTTGCTTAAAAAGGATATCTAAATGTTAAAAAGCCATTTTTTGCGTTTATCTTTAGAGCATTAAGGAGATTATGTTAATTTTCGCTTTTTTTAACTGAGTGAACCTTAACTCCCAAATCAGATGCGAGCTTGTTTGCAAGGATTACAGCTTGATTATGTTCTTCATCCTTGGCACCATAAAGAAGAATGACATTTTGTGATTTTAATTCTTCTTGAACAATTGCACGAAGGGTATTGTAGTAAGAAGGCGCGTTTGCAATTTCATTCAGGTAACGTTCCTTAAATTCTGGAAAACGGGCAACATCATGACCATACCATTTTCGTAAATCACTGCTCGGGGCAACTTCTTTCATCCAGCGATCAAGATGTGCCTTTTCTTTTGAGATCCCACGGGGCCAAATACGGTCAACAAGGATTCGGTAGCCATCGAGGTCGGCAGGCTTTGTATAAATTCTTTCTAACTTTAATTCCATAATAGTGAATCCCCTTCTAATTAGTGATACTTTTAGAATAGTACAAGTTGAGGAGGAATCAAGGATGCTAACAAAATATCAACAGTTTTTTACCGGTCGTCCTACAGAAGAGATTGCCCGATCGTTATTAGGAAAACTAATTACTTATACTAGTGTCGATGGGTCAAAGACTGGTGGATTAATTGTGGAAACTGAAGCTTATCTTGGCGAAAATGATTCCGCTTCACATGCATATAATGGTCGACGAACGAATTATTCCGAATCACTTTATGGTAACCCGGGAAATATTTATCTTTATCAAATTAGGGGCCATTATTGCTTTGACGTGGTTGTTCAGGATGCCGAAGAGCCTCAGGGAGTCCTTATTCGGGGACTAGAACCGACTGTTAATCAGAAACAAATGACAATTAATCGGGGGATGAGTGGCTTTAATCTTAGTAATGGTCCCGCAAAGTTGGTTCAAGCACTCGGAATTCATTCACGAGAATTGGATGGTCATCCATTAGAAACAAGCCCCTTAACGATTGAACTTACTGCTGGTCGTAAGCCGCGCAAGATTACAACGACAAGCCGAATCGGGGTGAATTTAAAGGGCAAGGATGGTCGTAAGCCATACCGTTTTTATGTTAAGGGAAATCCTTATGTTTCTGGCTTGCGGAAACGCGAAATGAACTTAGAAGACTATGGATGGGAGGGATAAAAATGGCCCTGACATATCAGCAGCTCCTGATTACGGTCCCATTAGTTTTACGCGCTGGAAATGTTCCCAGCATTGTGGGTGAAGCTGGCTTAGGAAAGTCCGCCTTAGTAGAGGAAGTTGCTAAAAAGATGGACGCTAAACTATATACCACCGTAGTTAGTTTGAGTGAAAAGGGAGATCTTGCAATTCCGGTTCCGCCGCTGACTAGCGACTCCTTTGTTGAAACAAAAAATCATGGCCGTTTAGCAAATGTTCAGTTTGGTTATTCTGAAACGCTGGTGTCAATCGTTCGCTATGCTGAAGAGAATCCTAACCGAGCTATTATTTGGTTCCTGGATGAATTTAATCGGGGACCGCAGTCTGTTCAGAGTGAACTGATGAATCTGGTTCTCCAACGTCAAATTAACAGTTTGCGTCTTCCGGAAACAGTTAAAATTGTGATTGCCGAAAATCCGGATAACACGATGGAAGGTTTTGAAAATAGTGAATATGCGGTTTCAACTGGTGATGCGGCAATTAAGGATCGGACTGTTCGTTTAGTAATGGCTAGTTCGACTAATGAATGGCTCGAGTGGGCTAAAAAGCCCCGTGGACAGGATAAGCGTTCTCAAATTAACCCGTTGGTAATTGAATATTTAACACAATATCCAAGCCGTTTAGTTCAGCCGCATCAATTTGGCTCTGATTTAACACCAACACCAAGAGCGTGGGAGCGAGTTTCGCGGAACTTGGACCAATTACAGAAGCTTCCCGGAAAAGTACAAGCACAATTGGCACCTGACTTGTTTAGCGGTGATTTGGGAACTGAAATTGGGGTTTCGTTTGCTAAATTTGTTCAAGCTCACGGGGTTCGCTTAAAGGTAAGCGATATGATAAACCAAGCCGGACTAGAAACTGACTTCCAACAATTAGAAGAAGCAGATAAATTATCGCTCTTACGTGAATGGGTTAGAAAATATCCGGAAACGTTAGCCCAGAATAGCGGGGCAGCCAATTTTAGTTCATACTTAACCGGTATTAGTCCGGATGGCCAATATTCGCTTATCCAGCAAGTCGGTGAAGACGATGAATTATTAAATAAAATGTATAATACCGCTAAAGAAGATCCTGCCGGTGCGGTGGCAGAATTGTACGAAACTGGTGCTCAAATAGCGACTTATGGAGACCGTGGCGAATGAATCAACTAGCAAAAATGCTTGAGCAATTAAGAAAAAATACTTCAGATTATGAAATGACTCAGCGTGTTCTTACTCAAGCTATTATTCAGGTTCTCCAGAGTCAGCGGATCCTTGGTGAAATTCTTCTGCAAGTTCCGCGACGGGTTGTTCAGGAACAAGATGCAACTTTGGGTCTCTTTTGGCAGAAAGATCAAATTGAGTTAAGAGTAGTCCCTGAAAAATTAGCCGAGTTACGAAGTGATGAAGTAGTAATTTTATTAGAACACGAAGCCCTTCATTTACTATGGCAACATCCGTTACGTTATGCTAATTCTCCTACGCCAGAACTAGTTCAATTGGCAACGGATATTGCTGTTAATCAATATTTACCAGAAGTTCCCCGTGAAACAATGACGCTAGAAAAACTGCAACGTTATTTGCAACGGCGAATTTTACCGCATCAAGATTCGAGTAGCTATCTTCGGTTGTTAAAAAATCTGTCAGATCAAGATAGGCAGAAGCTACGACGAAAAGGTAAACGGGGTGCAGACCAGGATACTCAGGCAAAGTCTTCTCAGGTGGTTCAAGAAACGCATCAGGGATGGCAACTAGGGGATGCTCAACCTACTTCAGGAATTCAACAATTGCGGTTAGCTCAGTTCAAGAAGATCTTGCATCAGGCATATATGAATACTCCGAAAAAGGATCGTGGATTATTACCAGGTGATATTTTAACAACTTTATTGAAACCACAGATAAATAGTCGGTTTACTTGGCAGCAATTAGTTAGCCGCCAAGTAGGGACATTAGCTGCGGGAAGAGAAGAAGCAGCATACAGGTTCAATCGACGTCAACCCTGGCGGATGGAGCTTCCGGGAGCAGTTAGCCGACTTGTTCCCCGAGTTTTAGTCTTTGTTGACAACTCTGGATCGGTGACTGATGATGAGCTGGAAAAGATATTAAGTCAGATTAGTTACTTGACGAATAGCGATCATCTTCCGGTGGAAATTTATCCGTTTGATGCGCGTGTTCATTCTGAGCATTATCAACATATTGAAAATGGCAAGCGGGTTATTTTTCACCGAGTTGGTGGCGGAGGAACAAGTTTTCAATGCATATTTGATTTTCTCCATGATCGTCATATTAATCCGACAAACTCATTAGTAGTAATCATGACTGATGGATGGGGTGAGCAAAAGATTAACCCGTACAATTTCCACCAGGTCGATTGGTTGGTAACGGGGGCAACTACAGATTTATCACTTCAACGTCCGGTTGGGCGGGTTCTTAGCTTAAAGAAGGAAATAAAATGACTGAATTATTAAAGCCGACAGTAATGAAACAGATCTTAACCCATTCGAAAGAATACCAGCGGGCAGTCAAGCTCCTGAACGTTGATTGGGATCTGGGAAATCAGATGCTCTTTCAGGACCGGGTAATGGCTGCGGATATAATTCTAGCTCGTCAGCTACAACACCATCACTTAATAATCGGGAACGTTAACCTTGATGATTATCAAGCGGTTGGTCAATTATTAAGCCAGCATTCTCAATGGTTTAGTGGAGCTGCGCGGTTCGAGCTCTTAAAGCCCTTTAATGGATAACGGATAATTAAAAATAGTATAATAAATGTATGACTGATAAGGAGGATGAAGAGCGTGACAGTGAATGAACAAGAAATAAAAAATGACTTATATGAAGCAGTTAATGGAGAGTGGTTAAAGGCCGCCAAAATTCCTGATGATAAGCCAGCAACCGGAGGCTTTAATGACCTTGTTGACGAGATTGATAAGCAACTCATGGATGATCTAGATGCTTATGCAGAGGGAAAAGAAAAAAGCGATGATTCTCGTTTCAACGAGATGGTAAAGCTATACCGGGTTGCTAAAAAATTCGATTTCCGTAAAAAAGTTGGTCCCCGGCCCCTTAAGCGGATGCTTACAAGTATTGAAGAATTAAAGTCATATGATGAATACCAGGGTCAATGGCGGAACTGGATTATGGCGGGGATGCCGTCACCGGTTGTCTTTGATATTGATGCTGATATGAAGAATGCAACTGTTTATGCTCTGTTTGCTTCTGCTCCTTCATTGATCTTGCCAGATAAGAGCTATTATGAAGACGATAAGAAAGAGCAGCACGATCAATTATTGAAACTATGGTCATCAATGGTTGCTACCTTGATGGACAAGCTGGGTTATAGCAAAGATGAGGCTGCTAAACACATTGAAAATGCTAAGAAATTTGATGCCTTACTTGCACCAAATGTCAAAAGTGCTGAAGAAGCGGCTGATTACAGTAAAATGTATAATCCGCAAACCGTCGAAGAATTAGCAGGTTCAACTGATCAGCTTGACCTGGCAGATGTGATTAAACGGTTGGTTAAAACGACTCCGGAAAAGGTCATTGTAACCGAACCAAAATACTTTAAGGCGCTTAATGGGATCTTAACGGATCACTTTGAATTGTTTAAGAGTTGGGCATTAATTAACGTTATCCGGGCTAATGCTAGTTACCTTGATGATGAGATGCGGGAGATTAACGGTCGTTATAGTCGAGCACTTTCTGGTAGTAAAAAGCCAATCAATCAGCGGAAATTTGCTTATTACTTGGCACGAGATGTCTTTAGCCAAGTAATGGGTGACTATTACGGGAAAAAGTACTTTGGTCCCCAAGCCAAGGAAGACGTCCACCATATGGTTGAGCAGATGATCAAGGTATACAAGGGCCGACTAGCTAACAATGACTGGTTAAGCAAGGCTACCCGTGATAAGGCGATCTTGAAGTTAGACAAGTTGGGTATTCAGGTCGGGTACCCAGATAAGATTCCAGCACTTTATGATCAAATTAAAATTGATGAGGGTGAGTCATTAATTGCAAACCTCAATCAAGCTAACATTGTCGCAAATCGTGAGATGTTTAGTCGGTGGAACAAGCCTGTTGACCGGATGCGCTGGGAAATGAGTGCGGCAACCGTAAACGCATATTACCACCCGTTTAAGAATATTATCGTCTTCCCGGCCGCAATCTTGCAGGCACCATTCTATTCACTAAAGCAAAGTAGTAGTGAGAATTATGGTGGAATTGGTGCGGTAATTGCTCATGAAATCTCGCATGCCTTTGATAATAACGGGGCCCTTTTTGATGAATTAGGGAACCTCAATAACTGGTGGACAGAAGAAGATTCCGCCCATTTCAAGCAGTTAGCACAAAAGATGATCAAAGAATTTGATGGAATTGAATTTGCTGGTCAGAAGGTTAATGGGAAGTTGACTGTTTCCGAAAACATTGCTGATGCCGGTGGCTTGAGCTGTGCCTTAGAGGCTGCCAAGCAAGAAGATGACTTTGACGCCAAGAAGTTCTTTATTAACTGGGCAACAATTTGGCGAATGAAAGCCACTAAGCAGTATGAACAACTGTTACTTTCCATTGACGTTCACGCTCCGCAAAAACTCCGGGCTAATATCCAAGCCGAAAACCTCGATGACTTCTACTCCGCTTTCAACATCCAACCTAATGATCCGATGTTCAAAGCCCCTGAGGATCGGGTGAATATTTGGTGAGTGTGTGAGCCGTGACGAATTAGCAACTGAGCACTAGAAAATCCCGGACGATGATTGGCTTGCAATCAAGGACGGGATAGCTAGGCGGAAGTTGCGGTCACGGCTAACAGTCCTTGGTAATGTTGCATTAGAACTGCTAGCTCTAGCAAGTTCCTGGCGAGCACGTTTTAGCTATGCTGCAGTAGCACTGATTGCGGCACTTCTACTTCTAAGGTAAGTTCAAAAAGTTCCACTTGTCTTGCGAGAATAGACAAGTGGAACTTTTTTGTTGCCACGATGCTTAGCGTGACATTTAACGTACTTTTGGTTATCTTAGTATCAGAATTATTTCCCGGGAAATCAATTTAATATCGGTGGAGGTTAAATTGGAGATGAATTTTGCTCAAAAAATGAAATCTTATCGACAGAAGAATAATTGGACCCAGCAAGATATTGCTGAAAGGCTAAATGTTTCACGAAAAACAATTTCCAGTTGGGAAAATAGCCGAAGTTATCCAGATATCTTTATGTTGGTTCAAATTAGTGACCTCTACCGTGTAAGTTTAGATGATTTATTACGGGAGGATCATAAAATGATTGATAGCTATAAGCAAGAACATGAAATAAATAAAAAAGAACGGCGGACTTTTATCTTTAGCTACATTATTAACGTTATTATGTCAGTAATTTTATTAGCAAAGCCTGTGATAATGGGTAACTTAACTCTGCGAAAGTTCACGTGGGTATTAGTATTAGCGCTAATTTTCAATACGGTTGTTCTTCTAAAGTATATTGACTGGAAAAGGTTGAAGATGAAGTACGGATTCTATATTTGTTGGCTTGTCTTGGCTGTGATGCAATTTGAGCTAACTGCTTCGTCACTTTCAGTAATGCCAGGAGATATCCATAACTATTTAGGATATGTTTCTGGAAGGGTTACGGGATATATCTTATTTGGCTTTTGCGTTACCGCTACAATTTGGCTATATCCGCAATTTAAATCCAAAATTGAACAGTAAGAATCGACAGAGGAATTAAATCTTTGAAAGAGGGGATTTAGTTCCTCTTAAGTTCTATAATAAAAAATATCAGGACAGGAGGGAGAAAAATGCACCAGCTCAAAGCAATCCAAGGAGATATTACTCAGGTTCACGTTGACGCGATTGTCAACGCTGCTAATACAACGTTACTTGGTGGCGGTGGTGTTGATGGAGCGATTCATCGGGCTGCTGGCCCTGGATTGTACGCTGCTTGTTTGAAATTTCATGGTTGTCCAACCGGTGAAGCACGGATTACACATGGCTTTCGTCTGCCAGCAAAGTACGTTATCCACACGCCGGGACCAATTTGGCATGGCGGTACTAATGACGAGGACGAATTGTTAGCTAATTCATACCGGAATAGTTTGCAGCTTGCTGAAGAAAACGATTGTCGTACGGTAGCTTTTCCTTCTATTAGTACTGGAGTGTATGCTTTTCCGTTAGCTCGGGCTGCTCACATTGCCATCACAACAATCCGTGATTTTCTTAAAACGAGTCAGGTTGTCGATGAAGTTGAGATGGTCTGTTTTGATCCAACCACCTATGCAGCTTACCAAAAAGAAATCAAAGAAGAATAGTAAAAATAAACTTCAAGAACTTAATTGTAAAGCTCTTGAAGTTTATTTCGCCGTTTGTAAAATTAAGTTAGAAAAATAAAAAGCCATTTGTGATAGACT